>OHDG01000938.1_pt1 | contig 14891 bp, 15 predicted proteins | sample 1566961 | NCBI WGS metagenome assembly OHDG01 (sample SAMEA3879539, study PRJEB24766) | human gut metagenome | biome: human-associated habitat; feature: feces | place: USA | collected 1985/1987
ACAGTCAGAGTAAACCTTTTCATCATAAATACACTTATTTATTAAACATATAAATTCCAATCTTCCAAATAGACTTAGTCCAAAACGAACAGTATATTTAATCAGGAGAAGGGACAGCGAATGATAGGATATACTTTAATAAATTCGCTACATCTAAAAATACGGATGGAAAAACATGCCTATCTTTCTATAAATTCATGCCTATGTTTTTATCATTTCATGCCTACCTTTTAGAGGAAATACGCCGGCTTTTCATCCACATTCATCCCTTTTCATCCCTTTTCGTCCACATTGATCCACATACATCCACACACATCCACACTGCGATTTTTGGTTGTCGTATTTTTGTTTCGTGACAAGAGAGGAAGAGGCGCTGTTGCCGAACCCATAAAAACTTGTCCTGATAATTATTATGGCACGCCCAGTAAAATTAGGATTGGATTATTTCCCAATGGACATCCATGTATTGAAAGATATCAAAATACGGCGTTTGATGAAAAAGCACAAAACGCCGGGTGTCCTTCTTTATTTTATGCTTTTGTGTGATATCTATGAAAGTTCATTTTATGTGCAAGTAGACAAGGATTATTTGTTCGATTTGTCGGACCAGTTGGATATCGAAGACACCGAAGTGAAATCCATGCTTGACTACATGGTTGAAATTGGTTTGTTTGATGTTGCCTTGTGGGAAGAAGGCATCTTGACTTCCAAAGCTATTCAAGAACGCTACATGGCAGCAAAAGGCCGTTACCTTAATGAAAAGAAATTAGAACAACAATATCTGCTCGTTCCGATTACAGTAGCGAAAGAAGAAGTTACAGAAAAAACATCGGTTAACACAGATGAAACCTGCATTTCCGCAGCTGAAACGCCAATTCAAACCGCAGAAAGTACACAAAGTAAAGTAAAGGATAATAAAGAAAAGGAAAGTATATTTATAATTGAGAGAGAGAGTAGCGCACACACGCGCGAAAATGATCAATCGGAATTAAAAGATCTATGGGATCAGTGGAAAATGGATCTGCTGAATGATGAAAACTGGTGTGCCCGGCTGATTCGTATCAGTGGTAAGGGGTCGTTATTGCTGGAAAAAGCTCATAACGCCATGACCTGCTTTGATGATTTCAACCTGTTGAGGGCACTTGAAGATACGGTCAGAACAAAGAAGGATTATCAATCCAAGTTCATCGCCTGGTGGCGGTATCATCATTGGGAAACGGATGTGCAGATTTTAGCCGGTACCAAAACAGCAGCAATGCCACAAGTCAAGATCAACAAGCCGACAGTCCAAAAATCCAGATATGAAGAGATGATGGAAGTGGCGGCAGAAGCAAAATTATTAACCCAAAAAATGTATGAAAACAATGGCTTTGGATATTCGTTTACAAATGGCATTGAGACAGCCTCCGATTATACAATTTGAAAATCAGTTTGTTCAGAAAAGAATGATTGATCTGCTGTCTGACACGTATGTATTGTTGGGATTTAAAATACCTAAGACACATGAGCTTACTTTGCTGGCAGCCAAACTGACCAGTGATCTCTACGAAAGTTATAGTTTTTTACGACTAGAAGAACTTTCCATCTGTTTTGAGTTGGGAGTTAAAGAAGAATTTGGCGATTACGTCGGATTGAATTACAGAACCTTTTGCAAATGGTTGAAAGGCTATAAAATGAGTGATTTTCGGTATCGGGTTATCAAACAAATGGAACAGAGAAAAAATGTCAAAGCTTTGCCTTCTGTGAGCCAGGAATACAATGATGAATGTATGAATCGTCTGATAAGCAGACGGTTTCAAGCATACAAAGCTCAACCGGATTCAGAAATTCCTTTAGCCAGCATCCTATACCAAGAACTACAAAGTCGGGGGATTATTCGTAACAGTCTGGAAGAAAAGCTAAACGCTATGGCACTCTTTGAGCATTGGCGACCACAAAACGACCGGCACACCAGCAAAGATTATCGCCAGTCTATGATCAAACTTAAAGCTCAGGAATGGCTATTGAAACAATATTTCAACTCGGTAGAACGCTTGCCATTTGAAAAGGGGTAATACATGAAATATGACAATATATAGTACTATTATTCTATAAAAGAACGCATATTTTTATATGAAATAAAGAAAAGTTATTCTTTATGCCGACCGACTTGGCCTAACGGAAAAGGCGTAAAGCAAATTCCGAGTGAAGCGTGAAGAAATCTCGGCTGTCTGAGCCGAAGGCGAGTTTTCCGAGATTTTAGCGTAGCGACCGAGACCGTAGCCTTCGGAGTGTGAGCCTTGACTTTTTGGTTCTTTTGGGTCAAGCCAAAAGAACGAATACGATCTTGAACTTTTGGTTCTTTTCTTTCAAGAGAAAAGAACGGACAATCACTTATAGCAAACCAAAAAATGAAAAATATACAAAAAAACAGATTTCTATGATTACAGAAAAGAAATTCATGCTGATCTCCATACGAGATAACAAATTGAAAGTCAAAGTAGATCAGTACAATCCGGAAAACAACGACGCCTTTCAAAATACCTATATGAATGACGCCCCTATCCATGAAGAACTAGGTCTTGCCATGCAAAACTTACTTTTCCATGTAGAACAACTCACCCATAGCAAAATACCGGGCTTATATGTGGACGGCTTTTACCGCCAGCCAAGCGGTAATTCTGAAATCATTAACATCTATGCCGGTTTGCGCACCGACACCACGTGCCCGATCAATCTGGCTGTACGTGTCAACACCGGCAAGGATACGTATGAATGGCTGGAACGCCTGATGGACGACCTCTCATTCTGCGAACGCGAAGCCCTTCTGTATATCACGGAAGGCAAACGGTTTGAATCGGATTCGTTTATCAACATACAAGCTAATTGATATGGACGACGAGGTTAGAGACCGGATAATGCCCGGTTGTTTGATCGGTACGGCAGCAGCCAGCTGCTTCTTCGATTTGGTGGACGGCGAACGTGGTTCGCGACGTTATCAGTACAATTCCAAGCAAAACGAATTCGGCTATTTTTATGAATCATGGCAAGACCGATGGGTTGTTTTCGACAACCGTATGGGAGCTCTTTTTGTCACGACCTGTAAAACAGTCGACGAAGCAACTGATTATTTGATCGATGGAGAAGAACTTTTCGCCCCTTGAACGGGAAATCTATAACCTGACAGGTTTGGAAACCAAGCGGGAATACCGTTTTCACCCGACGCGCGAATGGCGTTTTGACTTTGCCATACCGGCAGTCCGCGTGGCGATCGAAGTGGAAGGCGGCGTTTGGAATGGCGGTCGCCATTTCCGGCCTGAAGGTTATTTGCGGGATATGGAAAAGTATAACGAGGCAGCCGCTTGCGGCTGGCTTGTTATACGAACCATTCCGTCCGAATTATTGCGGGTGAAGACGATTCAGCAAATAGTACGGGCATGCAGAAAGAAATTGACAACTTCATCAATTGAAAATTGAGAATTGACAATTGACAATTAATTATAGATCCGTGTAGAGGCGCAGCGTGCTGCGCCTCCAGCCAACGCGACAGGATAAAACGACAAATAATACAATAAATTCATTCATTATTTTATTGATTGTCATTTGGTTGAAAAATAATTATCCATTGTCAATTTTCAATTGTCCATTGAATTGTGCTGCGCCTCCAGCCCAACGCGACAGGATAAAACGACAAATAACACAATAAATCCATTCGTTATTTTATTGATTGTCATTTGGTTGTATGGGACGCCGTTTTGAGGCGCAGCACGCTGCGCCTCTACAGTCGCGGGGTAAGTTCTATGGATAAATGGAAGAAAAAACAAACAATAACAAATTAACAATCAAACAAAAAGAAAAAATATGGCACTTGCTATAAAGGGATTACAATATTTCCCTCTCGACGTAAATTTTTTTGAGAACAATAAAATAGCAATTATAATCAGCGATTACGGATTGGAAGCCACCGCTGTTGTTCTTAAACTGTTTTCCCAGATTTACAAATCTGGTTATTATATGGATTGGAACGAAAAGATCGGAAAAATATTCTCAGCTTCGTTTCATACCAAATATTCGTATGCAACCATAATGAACTTGGTCAATTCGTTGGTTGAAGAAGATATTTTCAATAAAAGAATGTATGAAGAGTATCACATTTTGACGTCTGAAAAAATTCAAAATTGCTACTTCTCAGCCACCGTTCGGCGGAAAAAACAGAAAATCTCCAATCCTGAATATTTGTTAATTGCAGACATGATACCGAGTTCAACTACCCCAAATGAGCATTTGAATGACGATTCTGTCGACAAAAATCCAAAAATTGCATGCAATTTTGAACAAAGTAAAGTAGATAAAAGTAAAGTAAAGAATAGTAAAGAAAATGAAAGTATAAATTTAAACAACAACAATCACAACAACGCGCGCGTGCGCGAGAACGATCAATCGTTAAAAGCTGAATGGGATCAATGGAAAAAGGAATTACTGAATGACGAAGACTGGTGCGCTTCGTTAGTCAGGTACAGCGGAAAAGGATTAGCCATCATCGAACATGCTTTAGAAGCAATGACTTATTTTGATGATTTCATCGTCCTGAAAGCACAAGAAGATACAACCAGAACAAAAAAGGAATACCAAATGAGTTTCATCGGCTGGTGGCGCCACAATAATTGGGAAACAAACAGACAACTTTTAACTGGCACAAAACAAGTTGCGCCGCCACGCACGGAATATAAAAAGCCGGCGGCGCGCAAATCGAGATACGAAGAAATGATGGAAGTGGCGGCAGAAGCGAAATTATTAACCAAAAAAATGTACGAAAACAATGGCTTTGGATACACGATTGAAAATAGCCTTGAGGCAACCACCGATTATACAGCTTGACAGTGAGTTTGTAACCGGCAGAATGATTGATCTGTTGTTGGAAACCTACGTATTGTTGGGATTCAAAACGCCAGTGAAGGAAGATGTTTCCGTCTTGGCCGCAAAATTGGTGAGCGATATATACGAGAATTGTGGCTTCTTGCGCCTGGAAGAAATCTCAATTTGCTTCGAACTGGGCGCACAAGAACAGTTTGGCGATTACATCGGTTTGAATTACCGGACCTTTCATAAATGGCTGAAAGGCTACAAAAACAGCGACTTGCGCTATCGGGTGATCAAGCAGATTGAACAGGAAAAAGAACTCAAAGCCCTGCCGGCGGTGAGCCGCGAATACAATGAGGAAAAGATGAACCTGTTGATCATCAGACGGTTTCACGAATACAAGAATTGCCCGGACTTGGAAATTCCGTTGGCAAGTATTCTGTATAAAGACTTGCAAAGCCGCGGTTTTATCCGTAACAGCCTGGAAGAAAAACTCAACGCAATGGCGCAGTTTTCCCGCTGGCGACCACAAAACACGCTGCACATCAGCGAAGATGATCGTCAGGCCATGATCAAGCTCAAAGCCCAGGAATGGTTATTGAAACAGTATTTCAATTCATTGGTTCGCTTGCCGTTTGAAAGTTGAAACTTCTTCAATTGAAAATTAATGATGGGAAATGACTGTAGAGGCGCAGCGCTGCTGCGCCTCTTGCGGACGGTATTGGGAGAAATGGCGGATTAAAGGAAAACGCCAATCAGTTTTATGGTTGGTGCGACGTTAGATAATGAAATACTTAGCCTCACAGTCAAATTTAAAATTCAGTTTTTACGAATGGCTTCGTTTGGTTTTATGGGGAATTTGTATATTTGTAACGATAACAAAACAAAGGATTTGCTATAGGAATAAAAATTGATTTCTAACAATCAAGTAAAATACACTCTTCAAAAAGAGCCAGCTGTCCTATCAACACAAAATAAAAAGTTTGTTATGGCAAATAAAAATCTAAATAAGGCAAAGGAAGCAAAGAAAGACGAGTTTTATACTCAGCTTGATGATATCAATAATGAGCTAAAACATTACCGCGAACATTTTCGTGGTAAAACAGTATTATGCAACTGTGACGATCCACGAGTAAGTAACTTTTTTACCTATTTTGCATATAACTTTGAGTTCCTTGGATTGAAAAAGCTAATTACTACATGCTATAAGAATCAGAATATGGACTTATTCAGCCAGAATCAAAGCGAGCAGGCTGTATATCTAATTTATGAAGGAGACAAGAATGGAGATCATATTCCTAATGCTGATGAAATAGGTGTAATGCCATTAAAAGGTGATGGTGACTTTCGGAGTAAAGAATGTATTGAATTGCTTAAAGAGGCAGACATCGTGGTTACTAATCCACCATTCTCATTATTTAGAGAATATGTAGCCCAATTGATTGAATATGACAAGAAGTTTTTGATTATAGGTAATGTAAATGCTGTTAAATATAAAGAACTATTTCCCCTAATAATGAACAATAAAATATGGCTTGGTGCAAGTATTCATAGCGGAGATAGAAAATTTTGGGTTCCAAATGACTATGAATTGAATGCTGCTGGATGTGGAATAGATGAAACAGGTAGAAAATATATTCAGGTAAAAGGAGTAAGATGGTTCACAAACCTTGATTATAAAGAACGTCACGAAAACTTAATCCTTTATAAGCACTATACTCCTGAGGAATATCCTAAATTTGAGAATTTTGATGCCATTAATATAAACCGTACAGAAGACATTCCTTGTGACTATAATGGTGTTATGGGAGTTCCTATTACATTTATGGATAAATATAACCCAGAACAATTTGAGATTCTTGGAGTAGGTATCGCAGGATTAGGATTGGCTGCTGGAGTCAAACCTTATAAGCCTGAACATAAAAAATACCGTAAAGAAATTCAGAAACGAGGCGCAGTTGATGGTGATTTATATATGATGAACGGAGATGAAGTTATTGTTCCATATAGTAGAATACTTATCCGCAGAAAAAAATAACAGTCATGAAAATAGAACTAAAATCAATAAAAATAGCAGATCTTATTGACGGTTATGTCAATGATCCAGATACAGGTGTTAAAGGCTATCATGGAAAGTTAGATATACGTCCACCCTATCAACGAGAGTTCCGTTATGGCGAAAAGCAACAACAAGCCGTTGTGGACACCATTCTCAAAGGTTTTCCCCTTAACATCATGTATTGGAGCGTAGATGAGAATGGCAATTTTGAAATGATTGACGGGCAACAGCGCACCCTCTCTATATGCGGATTCTACACCCATGACTTTCATATTGTAGACCCGGACAGAGGCACACTCTATTTTTCTACACTTACAGAGGAAGAGAAAGCTAAGTTTCTCAACTATGAATTAACTGTGTATTTTTGCGAAGGGACAGACAAAGAAAAACTTGACTGGTTCCGAGTAATCAACATTGCGGGAGAGAAACTTCTCGACCAAGAACTGCTGAATGCCGTTTATGCCGGACCTTTCGTAACAGATGCCCGCAGGCATTTTTCAAAGAACGGATGTCCAGCTTATAAGATGGGAGCCGATTTTTTGAGCGGTAATGCCATAGAGCAGGCGTATTTGGCTACTATCTTGAAATGGGCGGCTCGTCATGACGGTGTAGAAAGCGTGGACAAATACATGGCACTGCATCAGTTTGACCCAAATGCTAATAAACTTTGGGCTTACTTCGTATCAATCATCACGTGGATACGTTCAACATTTACCAAATACCGCCGTGAAATGAAAGGTTTGGATTGGGGAGCCATATATGATGAGTTTGGTGAAAACGTATATGATACAGTAGCCCTCGAAAAGCAGATACACTACTTGATGGAGGATGATGAAATCATGAAGAAGTCGGGTATCTATCCTTATGTTTTAAGCGGTGACCTGCGCGACCTCAGTTTCCGAACTTTCGACAAAAAGCAGAAGCGTGAAGCCTACGAACGTCAGAAAGGTATTTGCGTACATTGCGGTAAACATTTTGAACTGGAGGAAATGGAAGCCGACCACATCACGCCGTGGAAAGAAGGCGGTACAACGGTGGCAGAGAACTGCCAGATGCTTTGTAAGAATTGTAATAGGATTAAAGGAGGGAAATAATATAACAAATTGATTGAAATATGAAATTTGAACGTTGGCTAATATATACAGTATTGGTAGCGGCCTTACCCCTATTTATTCGACTGATATGTTTTTGGGTATTAAAAAATCCTGTTGGCTCTGCTGTCAGTCCTATAGACATTGTATTTTTCGGATTAACTCTTAATATTTCAAATATAAATGAACTCAATGGATTGAAAAACAAATCTAAAAAGGTTGAGAGCCACGTAGCTCAACCTAATAAAGATAGAGTATTAGGACTATCTCTATTATTAATTATTTTACTTGCAATCACGTTGGGAATGATATATATATCTGAACTTCTTGCCGTTAAAATTTTAAGTATTACTAGTACTTATATATGCTCTATTTTGATGAGTGTTGCATCCTTTGTTTTTAGTTGGAATGTCATGTTAAAAATACAACGCTATTATGGGAACAATTGATTGTATATATGTAGGAATAGTCGGAGTATTTTCATTAGGCTGTATCGTATATGGTATTAGATTAATCATAAAAACGAGAAAGGAAAATATTAAACAATATAACGACAGAAAAGAAAAAAGAAAAATAGAATTTGGGAATTATGGGACAAAACATTAAATCATTTATATATCTGGACGATTATAAATTATACTCTCTTTCATCGCAATTGTTTCAAGGCTTTACAGAGTATATTATCTCGGAAAATGCAGCATCGCTTACTGAAGAAGAGAGTCAGAAAGGAATGTTCGCAAGTGGGAAAATCATGAGTGACCTTCTGAAAATAGAGAAGGCTTCTGCCGAGAAGAAATATCTACACGACTATGCGTTCAATCTTTTAGAAACTGAATTGACAAATAGAGGTATTCTGTATGCCATCACACCTGAAGATACAACCGATACAATTCAAACAAAAGGAATTGTTAAAATTATCGGGCGTGCTGTATTTAATGATTATCGCACATTACAGTCTACAATGTCTCATTTTAATAGCCTTGGTGAGTCCTTTGGATATTTTCAGCATAAGGAAGAAATAACAACGCTTAATGATATCGCATCAAATGCGTTAAAATCTACGAATGATAGAAATCAAAGAGCAAAAATAAAAAACATCAAACAGCAAGCTAATAAAGCTCTTACTTCTTATTTACAAAAAAACGGGTTACACATAGCAGAAAATGACATAAAGCATATGTTGAACATTATGGAATATGGATTCCATGGAGAACTAGAATTTAGAGTATCACCAAACGAACTTCCGTTCCAATTCTCAGCTATTCTTAATAGAGAGTATTTACGAGATACAGAAGCGCAATTTGTTTCAAAATATTCAAGGCAAACAGAATATGATTTTACAATGATAGGCATAGTTACTCAATCTGGAAAAACAATGGAGCCATTAGCAGAACATATTCCAAATAGTTTAAAGAATGCTTGTTTGAATTTGTCAGACAAACTAACAAACGTAGAAAAATTCTTTTTAGGAAGGCTTGATAATGAATGCATCATTGACCCAATTGCGATATATCGTGAGTTATAATAATCATATACTATTATTATGATAAAAGATGAACATCGAATCCCAAAACATAGAATTCAAAGAATCTTGGCGCGACGAATATCTGAAATGGATATGCGGCTTTTCCAATGCACAAGGCGGTATGCTATACATCGGTATAAAAGACAGTGGTGAAGTATGCGGTGTGCAGGATGCAAAGAAACTGATGGAGGATATTCCCAACAAGGTACGTGACATGCTTGGTATCTTGGTAGAGGTTAATCTGAAAGAAAAAGACGATAAACAATATCTGGAGATTGCGGCAGAAGCATATCCTTATCCTATCAGCTTTCGCGGCAAATATTACCAGCGAAGTGGTGCAACCAATCAGGAACTGAAAGGTGCAGCACTCGACCGTTTCATGCTTCGCAAACAAGGTAAAACATGGGACGGTGTGCCTGTTCCTTACCTGAAAGTAGAGGATTTGGATAATGCCACATTCGACTTGTTCCGTAAGTATGCGAAACGGAGCGGACGCATGGATGATGCAGATTTGATGGATGATAATCACGGCTTGTTGGAGAAGCTCCGGCTTTATGAAGGTGATTATTTGAAACGTGCTGCCGCTTTGCTGTTTCATACCGATCCGGAACGATATGTAACCGGAGCTTTCGTAAAGGTAGGTTTCTTTCGCGAAGAAATGGACTTGGTGTACCAAGATGAAGTACATGGCAATCTGTTCCAGCAAATTATAAAACTGATGGACTTACTGTGTACCAAATACATGAAAGCCATTATTACCTACGAGGGCATCCAACGGATAGAGACATTGCCTATGCCTCGTGAGGCTCTGCGTGAGGCGTTATTAAATGCCTGCATCAACAAAGACTACGCAGAACATTCTCCCATTCAAATCCGCGTGTATGAAAACAAATTGGAGATAATAAATGGTGGGGTATTACCCGAAGGGTGGACTGTGGAAACCTTATTGTCTTCTCATCGAAGTATGCCTTACAACCCTGATATAGCCAACACATTCTTCCGTGCAGGTGAGATTGAGGCATGGGGACGTGGTATTGAGCGTATCATTATAGCTTGTAAGAAAGACGGATTTTCCACACCTGAGTTCCGCTATGACGCTTCGGGCATTTGGACTATATTCAATTTTGAGTATCCTGAAAGGGCAACTATCCAAGACGACCAGAGGACTACCCAAAAGACTACCCAAAAGACTACCCAAAAGACTACCCAAAAGACTACCCAAAAGGGTATGCAAAACCTAACAGAACAACAGCAAGCTATACTTTCATTCTTAAAAGAACACCCAGAAGCAACTCGAAAAGAGATAAGCGAGAGTCTTTCTAACATTACAGAAGATGGCGTAAAGTACAATCTTTCCCGACTTCAAGAATTTGGCTTACTGAAACGTGTAGGAGGCAGGAAACAAGGATATTGGCAGATTATAGAATAAAGAGCTATGGACGATTGGGAAGAATTAGAAAGTTGGCATGAGGATTTAAGGACATGGGAACGCTTTCAAGATGAACTTGAAAAGATAAATGAAGAAAATCTATACGAAATGCGGGATTCTCAGAATAGAAAACTATCTTTGCAACAGGAAACATCCACGAGACCTTGTGCAAAACAAAGCAATCCAAAGATGGAGCAATAGCGGGAGATTACCTCTTTAGCTAAGATATACATCAAAGATATTCAGCTACTTATCGTTAGATTACGATTCCTGGTGGCCACAGATTGAAACCCAAGACTTCTTTCCGTTCTTATCCAGAACTTATCCCATGGCAATTGGCGGCATATTGGATTCTTACTCCAATACAGCACAAGGATTTTCATGCCAATGGAGAGAAAATCCTTCCGAAGACAAAGCGAGTGTCTGGTTCATTCCGGATTTGAAGCGAGCCCAACAAGGTCAACTCAAGATAGAGCCAGCTTCAGATTACCAGTTCCAATCTATCTCACCGGAAAGCTCATCCGGTTATCTGATTGTAGAGCCAACAGGGAAAAACAGTCTCAGACGTTTGTCAATCCAATACTGACATAAAGAGATTCAATCAGGCGGAGAAAGCCAGACCGAAAGCGTTTGTTCCGTTTTTCAAGCCTGATTGGCCCAATCCGTTCCTTTTTCGTTTATTTTCTCTGTTTCAAATGCCTGGTTTTCTTTTACAGAATATCGTATCTTTGAATCAATAAATCGAAATAACATGAAGAAACGGATAAACATAACACGCAAATGTATTTTATTGACCGCTGCATGCGGATGGTTCTCTATCAGCCAGGCACAACAGATGTCGTGTGTTGCCCGGAATGATTGTGGTGTAGAAGGCGCCCAGCCTTATTTGATCAAAGGAGAGAACTACACGCTCCCGGAGAAGTTTACAGGTAGTAAAGAGGCCCTTACCTGTAACTTCGGAGGGACTGTTATTTATGCCTTCAACCAGATGGACATTAACGCAGCATATCAGCTGGAAGTTGTTTACCTGGCAGACAGCGAACGGGAACAGCGAATCGTTGCCGACGGAAATGAAGTTCAGGCTCCTGTTGTTCTCCAGGCAGGGAAGGAACAAAGATATCGGATCGACTTACCGAAGAAAGCGTATGCTTACGGACAGTTGGTTCTCGTATTCGAAGCCTTGAAAGGGCCGAACGCCTTGGTTTCGGAAGTGAATCTATATACGAACAGTTCCCTGAAGACTGTTCCGTTCGAAGGAGATAAGAAAGCGGACTTGGTTCATACACAAAGTTACGTAGTTGACACGACGGTTTGTGCCGAAAAGGTGCTTCCGGTTTATTCGGTCAAGCCTTCACAAGTAACGGGAGTCTATCAACCGTTGATGTCGTTGAACGGAACCTGGCAATTCCATGAGAAACCGGCTCCAGACTTCTATCAATCATTCCAGACAGACAAAGGATGGAAGCCAATTACCGTCCCAGGTGAATGGTCCATGCAAGGATTCCAGGTGGACTCGGCTACTTTTGCCGGATATCAAACCCGATTCTCGTTGCCGGCCGACTGGAAAGGGAAACAAATCAAGCTTCGTTTCGACGGAGTTTCCAGTGAATCAATTGTTTATCTGAACGGAAAAGAAATAGGTTCGCACATGGGCGGTATGACTGCCTTCGAGCTGGATATCACTCAGGCTTTGCAACCGGGCGATAATATCTTGTCTCTTCGGGTACGAAGTGAGTCGTTGGCAGATATGTTAGGCAGTCTGACCCAATACGCAGCACACCAGTTGGGTGGTATCACCCGAAAGGTTACCTTGATGGCTGTCCCGAAAGTACATCTATCCGATATGCGGATTCTGACAGACTTGGATGCGGATTATCAGGATGCCGAGTTGAAAGTCTATACAACTGTTACGAATCAGAGTGACCAGCCACAGAAAGATATTCATCTTCAGTTAACCATCGACGGACTGCCGGTGGATCTGCATGCGCCTGTTCCGGAAATAGCTGCCGGTGGTTCATGGAGTGGTTGGATCAGCGGAAAAGTATCAAACCCGCAGAAATGGGATAATGAGCATCCGCATTTATATACTTTGCAGACTTCTTTGCATCAGGGAGACGAAACCCTGGAAATCACTGAGAAACGGTTTGGTTTCCGGGAAGTGGAACTGAAAGGAAACCGATTATTGGTAAACGGTGTTCCGGTCAAGCTCCGGGGCGTCTGTCGGCACGAGGTTCATCCGCTGACAGGACGCGTGATGAATCCGGATTTAGTACGGAAAGACGTGGAACTGTATCGGAGCGGAAACTGTAACTTCATCCGCACGTCGCATTATCCGCCTTGCGAAGAATTACTGGAAGTATGTGATGAGTTGGGTATGTTTGTCGAAGTGGAATCGCCTGTCTGCTGGATCGGGCATCATGCCAACGAGAATTGGAAACGTCTGAACTACCGTGACCCGAAATACTACGCGTATGTCTTGCAAGCCAACATGGAGACCATTCATTTCTACCGGAATCATCCGTCCATTCTATTCTGGTCGATGGCCAACGAATCGTATTGGAACAAGGAGTTTGCCCAAGTGGAAGTCTATGTAAAGAAAGCCGATCCGTCGCGTCCGCATACCTTCCACGATCAGGCGTATGGAGGTTTCAATAATCAGGGAAGCACGGCTCCGATTGCGAATATCCATTATCCGGGACCGGACGGATATAAAGTAGCGGCAAAAAGCGAACGCCCCATGATCTATGGCGAATATTGTCACCTGAATGTTTATAACCGAAGCGAACTGGTTACCGATCCGGGTATCCGAAGCGACTGGGCTTTGGCCTTGGCTCCGACTTGGGAGAATATGTATCAGACTCCGGGCGTGTTGGGAGGTTCTATCTGGTCGGGAATTGATGATATTTTCCAAATGCCGAACGGAGATGCCGTGGGATACGGACCATGGGGACCGATTGACGGTTGGCGTCGCCCGAAGCCGGAATACTGGGACATGAAGAAGATTTACAGTCCGATCCGGGTGAAGACGACAACGTTATCACCAGCCTCCACATTTACCGTCGAAGTGGAAAACCGTTATACATATACCAACCTGAATGAACTGCGGATCAACTGGCAGTTCGGCGATGAGAAAGGAGTGGCTTTCGTGGATTGCCCGGCCGGACAGAACGGACAGTTTACCATCGACGTGCAACATCCGGAACAGGCCAACGGATTATATCTTTCGTTTGTCGATCCGCGTGGATTCGTAGCCGATGAATACCGGATTCCCGTAGGAGAACAATCCCAAAATGTATGGACAATTCCTTCAGCACTGCCAACTCGCCTGAAGGAGAAGAAAGACCGGTATCTTGTATCAGGACCGCATTTCACCTGCGAAGTAAGCCGGACAAACGGACAGATTCTCTCGTTGAAGAAAGACGGCAAGGAATGTCTCGTCGGTGGTCCGTGGCTGATGGCGCTGCCATTGACAGGTGGAGGCTGCTATCCGAATCATAATGCGAATACACCTATCTTCAACGATCTGTGTACTGAATGGACGGTTTCTTCAACCGAAGCCCGGACCGAAGGGGAAGATGTCTGCATCACCGTACAAGGTTCATACAAAGAATTCAAAGGGAACTATACTTTGCGTATCAATGCCAGCGGAGAGATAGCAGTCAGCTACACATTCGAAGCACTGCAGGACGTGAATCCGCGTCAATGGGGTTTAGTCTTCGAAGCTCCGGCATCGTTCGACCGTACTTTCTGGCGACGAGATGGTTTATGGACGGTTTATCCCGAAGATCATATCAGTCGTCCGGTAGGAGAGGCGGCGTTGTTCTATACAGGTCTGCCGGAAACCATTCATCCGCGGGTAAAACCTTCATGGGCCTGGAGCCGCGACTTCAACGAGTTGGGAAGTAACGATTTCCGTTCTACCCGCCGGAATATCTGGTATGCCGGACT
>OHDG01000947.1_pt1 | contig 14771 bp, 10 predicted proteins | sample 1566961 | NCBI WGS metagenome assembly OHDG01 (sample SAMEA3879539, study PRJEB24766) | human gut metagenome | biome: human-associated habitat; feature: feces | place: USA | collected 1985/1987
CTGCATATACATATAACACCAATGGCAGGAGGTATTTTTATGGACTATGCAGTGAATACATACGATCTGTATCGGGATATACAACAAAGGACGGGAGGGGAAATCTACATAGGGGTACTGGGACCGGTGAGGACCGGAAAGTCTACATTTATCAAGCGCTTTATGGATGAAATGGTGCTGCCCTATATGGAGGATGAACATGCCAGAATGCGGGCGCAGGATGAACTGCCTCAGAGCGCGGGAGGTAAGACCATTACCACTACGGAGCCAAAGTTTATTCCCAACGAAGCGGCAAAGGTGCGACTGAATGATGATATTGAAGTATCGGTACGGCTGATCGACTGTGTGGGATATATGATCGACGGTGCGGCGGGACACATGGAAGAAGATGCGGAGCGCATGGTGAAGACTCCCTGGTCGGAGGAAGAGATTCCGTTTACCCAGGCGGCAGAGATCGGCACGGATAAAGTCATGCGGGATCATTCCACCATCGGTCTTGTGATCACTACGGACGGCAGTATCGGGGAACTTCCCAGAAGCAATTATCTGGGAGCGGAAGAGAAGACAATCCTGGCGCTGAAAAAGTCCGGAAAACCCTTCCTTGTGCTGGTGAACAGCCAGAAACCTTATTCCGAGGAGACCAGACAGGTAGCGGAGGAAATCGGGAAGAAATACGATGTGGCCGTGATGCCGGTGAACTGCGAGCAACTGAAAAAGGAAGATATTAATCGCCTTCTGGAAAAAATCCTGTATGAATTTCCTCTGACAGCAGTGGAATTTTATTTCCCGAAATGGATGGATATGCTTCCGGTGGATCATGCGGTAAAACAGGACCTGTTAAGACAGATCCGGGAATTGATGAACAGCTATGACCGGATTCGGGATGTGGCGGGACACCCTGTGGAATTGCAGGGAGATTATATTCAAAGCTGCAAGATGGAGCCGGTGCAGTTGTGGAACGGTATTGTTCCGGTACAGGTAGGAATCGACGACAGGTATTATTACGAAATGCTTTCCGGAATGTTAGGAGAGAACGTAGAGGATGAATACCAACTGTTGAATAAACTAAAAGAGTTGGCAGAAATGAAAAAGGAATATACGAAGGTGCAGGATGCATTGTCCATGGTGAAGATCAAAGGCTACGGCGTTGTGACTCCGGACAGAGAAGACATTGCACTGGAGAAACCGGAATTGATCCGACATGGCAACAAGTTTGGTGTCAAAATCAAGGCCAGCAGCCCCTCCATACATATGATCCGCGCAAATATCGAGACAGAGATCGCTCCCATCGTGGGCACAGAACAGCAGGCTCAGGATCTGATCCAGTTTATCGATCAGGCGGAGGCGGAGCACGGTATCTGGGAGACTAATATCTTCGGCAAGACTGTGGAACAGCTGGTGGATGACGGCATCACCACGAAAGTTGCTTCCATCGGAGAAGAGAGCCAGCTGAAACTCCAGGATACCATGCAAAAGATCGTCAACGACAGCAACGGTGGCATGGTTTGTATTATTATATGATTCCATAACCCACCCATGGAAAGTCTGCAAGACTGCCTGCAGGCAAAACAGACTTTCTATGAGGGGAGTAAACACACATGAGCAGGGGAGGACGATAGTCCGAAATGCGAATGTGGGTTACAATTTCGAGAGTGCGAAGCACGGAGAAATTGTATGGGATGTTAGCTTCCCATTGCTTTTTTCCCGTGCATTTTGTATAATACCTTTGTTGACTTTGCTTTATTTTTCTGAAAAACAGGAAGAATATTTGCTAAATTGCATGAAAATACGGCTAAACGGAGGATATAGATGAATCAGGTATATGCAAAATTACAGAACTGTTATGAGTGTGTGAGAAAAAAGACGGATTTTGTACCTAAGGTGGCGATCGTTTTGGGATCGGGCCTGGGCGATTATGCGGAACAGATCCGTGTGGTGACAGAGATCCCTTATGCGGAGATCGAGGGATTTCCTGTTTCCACCGTACCGGGGCATGCCGGTAAATTTATCTTCGGTTATCTCGATGAGATTCCTGTGGTGTGTATGAAGGGAAGAGTACATTACTACGAAGGTTATGATGTGACGGATGTGGTACTGCCCACCAGACTGATGAAACTGTTAGGCGCTGAGATTCTGTTTCTGACCAATGCGGCAGGCGGTGTGAATACTTCTTTCCATGCCGGTGACCTGATGCTGATCAGAGATCATATTTCCGTGTTTGCCCCCAATCCTCTGATCGGTGCCAACATGGATGAACTGGGACTGCGTTTCCCGGATATGAGCCATGTGTATGACAAGGACTTACAGCAGATCATCCGTGAGACCGCAAAGGAGAACGGTATCTATTTACAGGAGGGTATTTATACCCAGCTGACCGGCCCATCCTTCGAATCTCCGGCAGAGATCCGTATGCTCCGGACACTTGGCTGTGACGCAGTAGGCATGAGCACAGTGGTGGAAGCAATTGCTGCCAACCACATGGGAATGCGGATCTGTGGAATCTCCTGTATCAGTAATCTGGCGGCGGGAATGACAGATCAGCCTCTGAATCATGAGGAAGTACAGGAAGCTGCGGATATGGCAGCTCCCAGATTCAAGAAGCTGGTAACGGAATCTGTGAAGAAATTTGTATAGACACAGAGAAAAAGGAGATGCGGATGATCCAGGAGACAGAAGAAAAGGCATTGGTCAGCCAGGCATTGGAAGCCAGAAAACTGGCATATGCTCCTTATTCCGGTTATACGGTGGGAGCGGCACTACTGACTGCGGATGGACACAGATACCTTGGCGGTAATATTGAAAACGCTTCTTACGGAGCTACGAACTGTGCGGAGCGTACCGCCTTTTTCAAGGCGGTCAGCGAGGGAGAACGGGAATTTACAGCCATTGCCATTGCCGGAGGAATATCCGGAGAGGCACCGGTGGAATATGCGTATCCATGCGGTATCTGCAGACAGGTGATGCAGGAATTTTGCAGGGATGATTTTGTGATCTACGTGGTAAATAGTGAACAGGATTATCAACGCTATACCTTAAAAGAATTACTTCCCTTTGGATTTGGAGGAGATGCAATCAGATGAATATCAGATTATATAATGCACGAATTCTCACCATGGAACCCGGCAGAGAAGTCTTCTATGGTGAAGTATGGGTAAAAAACGACAAGATCGCCTATGTGGCGGAACAGAAAGAACTTGCGGAGGAATGGGACAAATCCCAGTTCCCCAGAATTGCGTGGGATATCGAACTGGATTGCAAGGGAAACCTTCTGATGCCCGGATTTAAAAATGCACATACCCATTCCGGTATGACTTTCCTGCGCTCCATGGCAGATGACCTGCCTCTGGATCAGTGGCTGAACAAGCAGGTATTTCCTCTGGAAGCAAAACTGACCGGTGAGGACATCTATGAACTGACCAGACTGGCAGTGCTGGAATACTTGACCTCAGGAGTGACTTCCATTTTCGATATGTACCTGACACCGGATACTATTGCTGAGGCCTGTCTGGACACCGGAATGCGTTGTGTACTGGTATCCGGACTGAATAATTTCAGTTCTTCTCCAAAACAGGTAGAAGAGGAGTTTTTAAAATGGAATAAGAAGAATTCCCTGATCAGTTACCAGCTGGGATTTCATGCGGAATATACCTGTTCCAAGGAACTGCTCTGGAAAGTGTCGGAAATGGCACATCATTACCGGACACCGGTATATGCCCATATCTCCGAGACGGAGAAGGAAGTGGAAGAGTGTAAGGCTCGCTACGGAATGACACCGCCCATGTTCTTAGACTCTCTGGGAATGTTTGATTTTGGCGGAGGAGGTTTCCACTGCGTTCATGTGACGGAACAGGATATGGATGTCTTCCGCAGACATCGTATGTATGTGATCACGAATCCCGGCTCCAACACGAAACTGGCCAGTGGCATTGCACCCATTGCTGATTATGTGCGGCACAAGATCCCGGTAGCAATTGGAACCGATGGACCGGCCAGCAATAACTGTCTGGACATGTTCCGGGAGATGTTCTTAGTCACCGGCTTAAGCAAACTGTTAGAGAAGGATGCGTCCAGCATGGATGCCGTGGAGGTACTGAAGATGGCAACGGTGAACGGTGCCAAGGCAATGCGCCTAAACCGCGCAGATGTTCTTGCAAAGGGAAAATATGCAGATCTTATTATGATCGATCTGCACCAGCCCAATATGCAGCCCATTCACAACATCCCCAAGAATCTGGTTTACAGCGGTAGCAAGTCCAATGTCTGCATGACCATGATCGGCGGCAAGATTTTGTATCGTAACGGAGAATTTAATGTGGGAGAGAATCCGGAACGTATTTACACAAAATGCGAGAAGATCGTAAAGAGACTGTTGACTGAGTAAGAAAAATAACTCAGAAGACATAGAACGGAGCTCCCCCGCGTGGCTCCCAGAATACTTAGGAGGGAAAAGATGTTAGAAAAAATCTTCAAACTTAAGGAAAACAACACCACCGCAAGGACAGAGATCATTGCCGGACTGACCACGTTCATGACCATGGCTTATATCATAGCCCTGAATCCGAACCTGCTGACCGGTTTTGGCAAGGATACCATGCCGGAGCTGTGGAACGGTGTTTTCCTGGCAACCTGCATTGCATCCGCCATCGGTACCATCGTAATGGCATTTCTGGCAAACAAGCCTTTTGCCATGGCACCTGGCATGGGACTGAACAGCTTTTTTGCAGTCGTAGTAACCAATATCGTAGCCCTGACCGGCATGACCTATGTGGCATCCTTCCAGGCTGCCCTGTGTATTGTTCTGGTGGAAGGTATTGTATTCCTGATCCTCTCCGTGCTGAATATCCGTGAGAAGATTGTGGATGCCATTCCTTTGGGCGTACGTCTCGGTATCGCACCGGCCATCGGTCTGATGCTGTTAAACATCGGCGTCGGTTCCAATGCAGGAATCTATTCCGAGAACGGAGGACCTTTCTATGCTATGAGAGACTTCTTCGGTGCACTGACTCCTTCACTGGCTAAGACCAATATGGGATCCGGATATTCCGCAATGGTGCTGTCGGTTGTTACCATGTTCGTAGGTCTGTTTGCCATTGTTGTTCTGGCACAGAGAGGTGTCAAGGGTGCTGTTTTACTGGGGATGCTGATCGCCAGCATCATCTACTGGGCAGGAGAGGCCATTTTCCTGGGAACCAATCCCTTTGCTTCTCTGGCAACTGCATCCTTCGTACCGGCCTTCGGAGATATGGCGTCCACTACACTGTTTAAGTTTAACTTCCAGGGATTTGCACAGATTGGCTGGTTTACTGCAATTACTCTGATCGTTACCTTCTGTATCATTGATATGTTTGATACTATCGGTACTCTGGTAGGAACCGCAAGCCGTGCGGGAATGCTGGATAAGGATGGAAAAATGCCTAACATGAAGCAGGCACTTTTGTCTGATGCAGTAGGAACTCTGGCAGGTTCCGTAACCGGTACTTCCACCGTTACCACCTTCGTAGAGTCTGCCTCCGGTGTGGAAGCAGGCGGACGCACCGGTCTGACCGCACTGACCACCGGTATTATGTTCCTTGCATGTATCTTCATCGCACCCATCGCCGGTATCATTCCTGCGGCAGCTACTTCTTCCGCATTGATCTATGTGGGTGTCCTTATGGTAGCAGGTCTTAAGAATGTAGATTTTGATGACATCTGCCAGGCGCTTCCCGTGGCTCTGATGATGATCGCCATGCCGATCTCCGGATCTATCGGACATGCCATCGGTATCGGTCTGATCACCTATACCGTTATCAAGGTATTTACCGGTAAAGCTAAGGACGTATCCGTACTTACCTATGTATTATCCTTGATCTTCCTGTTAAAGTTCTTTATTGTCGCATAAAGAGTTTTACAAATAAGAAATATAAAAAACAGGTCAGAATATGGGGGCGGGCACTGCACGGGGCGGTGCCTGCCTTCTTATATCCGGAAATGTGAGAAAAAATATGGAATTTGTTGTATTTGCGGGCGTATTGCTTTTGCTTTTTATATTTATGATAGTGCAGGAGCTGATACAGACGAAAAATCAGGAAAAACTTTTCAAGAAGTATCTTCGTGAAAATTACGGAAAAGAACCACCGAAGGAATATTCACTGGAGCGGTTTGCAAGACTGGGCAGCTATCTGGAACGGCATAAGGAAGAGAAGCAGCTGGATGATATCACATGGAACGATCTGGGAATGGACGAGGTCTTTCGCCGGATCGACCGGACCTATTCTGCGGCGGGAGAGGAATATCTGTACTATACGCTCCGGAATATTTCCTGCGGGAGAGAGGCAATGGAACATCTGGAAGAAGTGGTTAACTGGCTGCAGGAGCAGGAGGATATAAAAGTAAGGATCCAGCTGTTGATGAAACGGCTGGGACATCTGGGAAAATATTCTCTCTACGATTATCTGGATAACCTGGATTATCTGGGGGAGCGTTCCAACCGTAAGATTGTGCTGGGAAATCTGCTGTACCTTCCATTTCTCCTGTTATTGTTCGTACAGCCTGCGATGGGTACCATAGGAATTGTCTTGTGTATGCTCTGGCATATCATGACGTATTTTCGGGAGAAAAAAGTGATCGAACCGTATATTATCAGCTTCGCTTATGTATTACGGCTGATCGATGTATGTGAAGAACTGGAGAAGCAGAAAATACCGGTATACAGGAGAGAACTGGATGAACTTCGGGAGGTACTGAAAAGTCTGCGGGAATTAAGACGTGGATCCTATTGGGTCATGGCCGGAAATCAGGGAAAGATCGGTGGAAATCCTCTGGATATCCTTGCGGATTATCTGCGGATGATATTGCATCTGGATATCTTTCAGTTTAATCGGATGCTGGAAAAGCTGCGGAAAAAGACCGGACAAGTGGAAACCATGCTTGCAATCACCGGGTACCTGGATATGGCCATATCCGTAGGCGGATTTCGGAAATCTCTGGAAGGGTACTGTATTCCGAAACTGGAAGAAGATACGGAGAAAGCTTTTCTGCATATGAAGAAGGGCTGGCATCCGCTGTTGTCACAGCCGGTGAAAAACAGTATCCGGGCGGACAGAGGAATTCTGCTTACGGGATCCAATGCCTCCGGTAAATCCACGTTCTTAAAAATGGTGGCGGTGAATGCCGTTCTGGCACAGACGATCCATACTTGCGCGGCGGAAAGTTATCATGCACCGATATTTCAGATCTTTTCCTCCATGGCCCTGCGGGACAGCATGGAAAACGGGGAGAGCTATTATATTGTGGAGATCCGGTCATTGAAACGAATTCTGGATGCGGCCGGGGAACGGAGAACTCCGGTGCTTTGTTTTGTGGATGAGGTGCTTCGGGGAACCAATACGGTGGAGCGGATCGCAGCGGCAACGCAGATCCTGATCCGTCTGGCGGAGAGCGGAACGCTTGGTTTTGCCGCTACCCATGATATTGAAATGACGGAGCTTTTGAAGGAATACTATGACAACTATCATTTTGAGGAAGTGATCCGGGACGGTGATATCCTGTTCCCCTATCAGCTGCTGCCGGGAAAAGCATCCACCAGAAATGCGATCCGTCTGCTTCAGATGATGGGGTATGAGGAACAGATCATAAAGAAGGCTTCCGGACAGGCGGAAAATTTTCTTAAGACAGGAAAATGGATAAATACCCCGGCGGCCATATCCGAAGGGACCACTTGACGATACGGGGATTTCGTTGGTATACTTCTAATACATGCAATAGTTTCGGGATACAAAGATATCGGGAAAAGGAGAAGACATTATGGCAGTAAGCTTTTTGAATTCATTTTTATCTTATCTGGTAGTACTGGTAGTCATTGCGGTTGTAGGTGCAGTGGCCATTACGTTGGGAATCACTCTGCGCAAGAAAAAGAATGCAGCAGAGGAAAAGAAACAGACAGAAGAATAATCCATGGCAAAATCTTCGGGACAGAAATTAAAACTTTTATATCTGATCAAGATGCTTCGGGAGAACACGGATGAAAACCATCCAATGAGCACACCGGATATCATCAAATATCTGGAAAATCAGGGAATCCATGCAGAGCGCAAGAGTATCTACAACGATATGGAATGTCTTGCGGATTTCGGCTATGATGTGGTTCAGGTGCAGAGCAGACTGGGAGGCGGATATTATCTGGGCAGCCGGGAGTTTGAACTTCCGGAATTAAAGCTGCTGGTGGACGTGGTACAGTCTTCCCGGTTTATCACCACGAAAAAATCAAGAGAACTGATCCGGAAGCTGGAGCAGATCGCCGGGAAAAACGATGCCGGTAAACTGCAGCGACAGGTCTATGTGGCCGGAAGAGTCAAGACGGAGAATGAGAGCATTTATTACAGCATTGATGCGATCCACCGGGCTATTCAGGAAAATAAGCAGATCTCTTTCGTCTACCTGGACTGGAATCTCAAAAAGCAGCTGGTGCCCAGACCAAACGGCAACAAATGCGTCAGTCCCTGGGCCCTGATCTGGCGGGAGGAAAATTATTATCTGGCCGCCTACGACAGTGAAGACAGAGTGATCAAGCATTACCGTGTGGACAAGATGGGACAGGCGGAAGTGACGGATCTGCCCAGAGAAGGAGTGGAACAGTTTTCACAGATCGATGTGACCTCCTATACGAACCAGACCTTCGGCATGTTTGCCGGAGAGGAGAGCGTGGTGACCATGGAGTTTCCGGTGCGCCTGACCGGCGTGGTACTGGACCGCTTCGGAAGGGAGACGGATATCCGTCCCATGTCGGAGGAAGTGTTCCGGATCCGGGCAAAGGTGGCGGTCAGCGGACAGTTCTTCGGATGGCTGGCCGGTATCGGACAGGGGGCCCGTATCGTAGCGCCGGAAGCGGTACAAAAGCGCTATGTACAGTGGCTTTCAGATATTTTACGGGAACAGTCACAGGAGGCGGAATAAAAAGTTACCCAAAATTTGAAAATCTTTTTTGTATAGTTTTCTAAGGGATCCCTCGTTGACAAGCCAGGGATTCTTTTTTATACTGGTACATAGCACCCACAATATATTGCTTTTTGATGACTACAGATACCATATATGGTATCTACAAACGTTATCGTAAGTGAGGGGAATACAGTAAATCCGGGCAACAGCCGGGGATTATCAGATGAAGGGAAGAGAAAGATGAGCAGTAATTTTGAACATGCCCATGAAGAAAATGAAGATTATGGCAAAAAGTTCAGACCGGACAGAGAGATCTACGTCGTTAAAAAGGACGGGAGCAAAGAGCTTTTTAATGTACAGAAGGTGATCAGCGCTGTAGGCAAGAGTGCGTACCGTGCCCTGACAAAATTCACCAGAGAAGAAAAAGAGCAGATCTGCCGGTATGTGGTAGAAAAAGTAAATGAACTGGAAGTGGCTGAAGTACCCATTCCCATTATGCACAATATTGTGGAAAGTGCCTTAGAGCAGGTAAAACCGGTCGTTGCAAAAAGCTACCGCGATTATCGTAACTATAAGCAGGATTTTGTACGGATGCTGGATGATGTCTACAAAAAGAGCCAGTCCATCATGTACATCGGAGACAAGGAAAATGCCAACACGGATTCCGCACTGGTATCTACCAAGCGCAGCCTGATCTTCAATCAGCTGAACAAGGAACTGTACCAGAAGTTCTTCCTGACCACGGAAGAGATCCAGGCCTGCCGGGACGGTTATATTTATGTCCATGACATGTCCGCCAGAAGAGATACCATGAATTGTTGTCTGTTCGACGTGCAGAGTGTACTGACCGGCGGATTTGAGATGGGCAATATCTGGTACAATGAGCCGAAGACACTGGATGTGGCGTTTGATGTTATCGGCGATATCGTTTTAAGTGCAGCCAGCCAGCAGTACGGCGGATTCACCGTACCCAGCGTGGATCTGATCCTGGAACCGTATGCTGAGAAGTCTTATAACAGAGCGCTGGCAAAATATGAGCGTCTGGGTATTGCCGCAGATGTGGCGGAAGCAGAGGCACTGGCAGATGTCCAGAAAGAATTTGAACAGGGCTTCCAGGGGTGGGAGTACAAGTTCAATACTGTGGCCAGCAGCCGTGGTGATTATCCGTTTATTACCGTGACCGCAGGAACCGGCACCGGTAAATTTGCAAAGATGGCGACTATTACCATGCTGGATGTCCGCAGAAAGGGACAGGGCAAAAAGGATCACAAGAAGCCTGTATTGTTCCCTAAGATCGTATTCTTATATGATGAGAATCTGCACGGCCCCGGAAAGCCGTTGGAGGATGTTTTCGAGGCAGGTGTGGAATGCTCTGCCAAGACCATGTATCCCGACTGGCTGAGTCTTACCGGCAAGGGCTATGTGGCAAGCATGTACAAGCAGTATGGCAAGATCGTATCTCCCATGGGATGCAGAGCATTTCTGTCTCCATGGTATGAGAGAGGCGGCATGCATCCTGCAGATGACAAGGACCAGCCGGTATTTGTGGGACGTTTCAACATCGGTGCGGTATCCCTGCATCTGCCTATGATTCTGGCCAAGGCAAGAAAAGAAAGCAAAGACTTTTATGAAGTGCTGGATTATTATCTGGAACTGATCCGTCAGCTGCATATCCGGACCTATGCTTATCTGGGAGAAATGCGTGCGTCCACGAATCCTCTGGCATATTGCGAGGGCGGTTTCCTGGGTGGACATCTGAAGCTGGCAGACAAGATCAAACCGTTACTGAAATCCGCTACGGCCAGCTTCGGCATTACGGCATTAAATGAACTGCAGGAACTGTACAACGGCAAATCACTGGTGGAAGACGGTGCATTTGCGGTAGAAGTTCTGGAGCATATCAACCAGAAGATCTCCGAGTACAAGGAAGAGGACGGCAATCTGTATGCCATCTACGGAACCCCAGCAGAGAATCTGTGCGGTCTTCAGGTCAAGCAGTTCCGTGAAAAATACGGTATTATCGAGGGTGTATCCGACCGAGAATATGTCAGCAACAGCTTCCATTGCCATGTGACAGAGGATATTACGCCGATCCAGAAACAGGATCTGGAGAACCGTTTCTGGGATCTGAGCAACGGCGGTAAGATCCAGTATGTAAAATATCCCATTGATTACAATACCGAAGCCATCAAGACACTGATCCACAGAGCCATGGATATGGGCTTCTACGAGGGTGTCAATCTGTCTCTGGCTTACTGCGATGACTGTGGCCATCAGGAACTGGAAATGGATGTATGTCCTGTCTGCGGCAGCCGCAATCTGACCAAGATCGACCGTATGAACGGCTATCTGTCTTACTCCAGAGTACATGGAGATACAAGACTGAACGATGCCAAGATGGCGGAGATCGCAGAGCGGAAAAGTATGTAGAGACAGGATGGACAGATAAATGAGATATCATAATATAACCAAGGACGATATGCTGAACGGCGATGGTCTGCGGGTCGTACTGTGGGTGGCAGGCTGCAACCATTGCTGCAAGGAATGCCAGAATCCTATTACCTGGGATCCTGACGGAGGACTCTTATTTGACGAAAGCGCAAAACAGGAGATCTTCGAACAGTTGGAAAAGCCGTACATTTCCGGTATTACCTTTTCCGGCGGAGATCCGATGCATCCCGTGAACCGGGCGGATGTCAGAGACCTCATGAGTGAAATCCGGGAAAAATATCCCACGAAAACGATCTGGATGTACACCGGGGACAGCTGGGAAGACATCTGTGATCTGCCGGTATGTGGATGTGGTAGTAGACGGTGAATTCCATGTGGAGGAAAAAGATGTAAAGCTCCTGTGGAAGGGCAGTAAGAACCAGCGGGTGATCGATGTGAAGAAGACCCTGGCCAGTGACCATAGACGGGTGCCGGTATTGCACTGCGGGGATTACGCATAGGAAGCGGCTGGTTTCAACCGGTAATGTAAGAAGAAAAAGGAAAGAACAGACAATGCACAGAATAGCAAAATTTCATTTTGTAAGTCCGGGGCAGTTTTTGACTGCCATGCAGGAGGGATATCCTCAGTATACGGAAGCACAGATCAAGGAAATGTATGAAAATTTAAAACTTCCCAGGAGAGCCACGAAAGGAAGCGCAGGCTATGATTTCTTCGCACCGTTTGCCTTTACCCTGGCCCCGGGAGAGACCATCAAGATTCCTACCGGCATTCGTGCTGAAATGAAGGAGGACTGGGTATTACAGATTTATCCGAGAAGCGGACTGGGCTTTAAATACCGTTTGCAGATGAACAATACCGTGGGCATCATTGACAGTGACTATTTCTTTTCAGATAATGAAGGACATATCTTCATGAAGATTACCAATGATTCCAATGAAGGCAAGACCGTGGAGGTTCCTGCGGGAACCGGATTTGCACAGGGAATCTTTATGCAGTATGGCATCACGGAAGATGATGATGCGGAAGGAATCCGTAACGGCGGCTTCGGAAGCACCACGAAGTAACAGGTAAAACAACAAAATAGCAGAATAAAATCCCCCGAATGGGACATGATGAAATTTAGATCATAGACCCAAGGGGGATTTTTTATGCCACAGAACAAACAACCAAAGCTCGTCAGAATATCGGAAAAGCTTCAGCAGAATATGCAGTATGTGGATGAACTGATGGGACTGGAAACCAATTTCGATATTATTCACCGGGTGATTCGTCTCGGTGACACCGATGCCTGCATGTATCTGATCGATGGTTTCTGCAAGGACGAACTGATGCAGAAAATATTACAGTATCTGATGGATCTGAAGGCGGAGGACTTCCCAAAGGATGCCCATGAGATGTCCAAAATCGCGATTCCCTACGTGGAGGTGGATCTGGACGATACCTGGGAGAAAATACTGGGAGCTTTGCTGTCCGGCGTCTTTGTCCTGTTATTGGACGGTTATGAAAAGGCGGTGTTGATCGATGCCAGAACCTATCCCACCAGAGGGGTGGAGGAGCCGGACAAGGACAAGGTACTCCGGGGATCCAAGGACGGCTTCGTGGAGACAGTGGTATTCAATACAGCATTGATCCGCCGCAGGATCCGTAGTACGGATCTTCATATGGAAATGCTTAATGCCGGGGAGAATTCCAGAACAGATATCGTACTGTGTTATATGGAGAGCCGTGTGGATCCGAAACTTCTTACGCAGATCCGGGAACGGATCCGTTCCATTCAGGTGGATGCTCTGGCCATGAATCAGGAAAGCCTGGCGGAATGTCTGTACCAGCGGAAGTGGTACAATCCGTTTCCGAAGTTCAAATACACGGAGCGGCCGGATACGGCGGCGGCCCAGGTGCTGGAAGGCAATCTGGTGATCCTGGTGGACAATTCCCCTTCTGCCATGATCCTGCCCACCACGATCTTTGATGTGGTGGAAGAGGCGGATGATTATTACTTTCCGCCGGTCACCGGAACGTATCTGCGTCTGACCCGTTTCCTGATCGCACTGCTCACGTATTTCGTGACACCCACATATCTGCTCCTTATGAATCATCGGATGTGGATCCCAGAGAATCTGGAATTTATTATTCTGAAAGAGGATCCCAATGTGCCTCTGATCCTGCAGTTTTTACTGTTGGAGCTGGCCATTGACGGACTGCGGCTGGCGGCGGTCAACACACCGAATATGCTGAGTACTCCCTTGAGTGTCATGGCGGCGCTGGTGCTGGGAGAATTTTCGGTGGAGAGTGGGTGGTTCTCCAGTGAGGTTATGCTTGCCATGGCATTTGTGGCCATTGCTAATTACACGCAGGCTAATTATGAATTGGGTTATGCCTTGAAATTTATGCGGATCCTCAATCTGATTTTGACACAGCTTTTCGGAATATTGGGTTATATTGCCGGACTGATTATATTTGCGCTGGCGCTCCTTACGAATAAGACAATCTCCGGACAAAGCTATCTGTATCCGCTGATTCCTTTTGACAGAGCAAAAATGAGAAATCGTTTCTTCCGTGGAAGAATGCCAGGAACCAGAAAAATGTGACAAAATGTATCACTTTTGTCAGCGAAAATTGAAATGGGTGCCCTTTTGATGTATGCTTAGGAAAAATTGATAGCATCAGGAGGGTAACCAATGTTTAAAATCGTTACAGACAGTACTGCTGATCTGCCGGTAGAGTATCTGAAGGAACATGATCTTGGATGCATGAACCTTAGCTATATCATGGATGGTGTGACTTATGGACAAGGACAGGAACTTCCCGAAAAAGAATTCTATGCATTGATGAGACAGGGCAAGATGCCGACTACATCCCAGGTCAACCCTGAGGAGGCAAAGGCTCATTTTACGGAATATCTGAAAGAAAATAAAGAGATCCTCTGTATCGCTTTTTCCTCCGGACTGAGCGGTACTTACAACAGCATGCGGATCGCGGCGGATGAGATCATGGAGGAACAGCCCGATTGCAAGATCATCGTGATCGACAGTCTGTGCGCTTCTCTGGGAGAGGGACTGCTGGTCCACAAGGCAGTGACTTTGAGAGATCAGGGCAAATCCATGGAAGAAGTGGCAGAGTGGGTGAAGAATAATCGTCTGCATCTGGTACATGTATTTACCGTGGATGATCTGTATCACCTCTACCGCGGCGGACGTGTCAGCAAGGCTACGGCGTTTGTAGGAACACTGGCCGGTATCAAACCCAAGCTTCATGTAGATAACGATGGACATCTGATTGTCATCGGTAAGGTAAGAGGACGTAAGAAATCTCTGCATGCACTGGTGGATTACATGGAGGAGAAGATGGGATCCTACCGTGACCAGAACGATATTGTTTTCATCAGCCACGGTGATGATCTGCC
>OHDG01000953.1_pt1 | contig 14679 bp, 11 predicted proteins | sample 1566961 | NCBI WGS metagenome assembly OHDG01 (sample SAMEA3879539, study PRJEB24766) | human gut metagenome | biome: human-associated habitat; feature: feces | place: USA | collected 1985/1987
CAGACAGATCAGTACCAGCAGTGTCACTGCCAGCTTTCCGCCCGTCTGTTTTATTTTTTCTTCCACTGCATCTGCCATGCGGTAAATACAGAACATTGTCACAAACAACATTATAAAATACAACGTAATATAAACCCGCTCACCGGAAACATAGATCGTCGCCATAAATCCTAAGATCATACCGGCACCGAATCCGCATCCAAGCATAAGCAGTGCATAAATGTACTCCAGCGGCCGCTCCCCTAAAATGATCCAGAGTGCATATAACATCGCCGCCACTGTGACTGCAAGATACACCATCGGAAGCCAGGTAGAAAGCGCACCCCAGCTCCACTCCGTGATCTGCTCTGGCATAACAAACAGACCGGACAAACCCGGATAGGCGGTGCGCAATGCTGTCTGTCCAAATAAGATCAGAACCGGCAGTTCAGAAATGAGTGTCTTTTTATAATCATCTGTTTTCACATAGACAAGCATTGCAAGTACAAGCGTCACTGTCAGAAATACGGCATCGCAGTTTGCTATAAACACACGCTCAATACTGAGCAGACCAAGATACAATTTATCTCCAAATCCATATGTCTCAAAAATTGGAAGGTCTGCAATGCTGACCGTATTTCTTCCGGCATTTCCCGGACAGAACAGGATTGAGATCAGTGTTATGATATTAACAAGTACCATTCCTGCCAGATACAGATTATTGCTGTGTATCACTTTTTTGTCCGTCAGTGTGCTTCCAGCAGAATCCTGCACCAAAGGCATCTTTTTAGATTTCCCACAAATCAGATAAATGCCATACAATATAAAAACCACAAACAGGATCACCGCTACCTGCTCATGACTGCTTGCGATCACACAGACAAGTACCCCTGCAATGCCTTCCACAATATTGATTTTCTTATGTACCAGCATTTTTTTCAGCAGAAATCCAACAAAGAACATTCCCCAGACCGGCCAGAAATAATTTACCGTTGTGGTAATCCAGCCGGCCGTTCCCATATCATGAAACGGATATAAAAGAACCGCCGCTGCCGCACACCAGTCCAGCAGTTTTCCGCCATCAAATATTTTTGAGATCAATACCGGAAACGAAATAAAAAGCGCCAGATCAATGAGTCTCCACAAAATTGGATACTTTATGATCCAGACAAGAAGAAACTCTATCACAAACCGGGATGTCCACGTCTCATAACGCTGTATCAGATAATTCCACAATCCAAGCTCTGACGTTGCCTGCGAAAAAAACACATCATCTCCCGCCATCGGACGGATCCTCAGATGATAAATAATCCCCACAAAAGCCACAATGAAAAATGGCTTTAACTGACGCAGATCTGCCCGGACTTTATTCTGATTTTCCACGCATCCGGCTCCTATTCCTCAAATATATCGTCCATTTTTGTTCCGCAGCTACTGCAGAATGCTGCTCCCTGTGGCATTTTGGCACCACATTTCGGACATTCCACGGCTCCCTGAAGTTTAAATACTTCTGCGCGCATGCGCTCAATCTCTCCAAGCGCCTCCGTGATCAGGAAAAAGTGCTCCTGTTCCGGTGTCTTTTCTTCGCCTTCTGCGCTCTCTTCATCCTTGTGTTTCTCATAATATGCTTTTCCAAGTTCCGCATACTGTTTTTCCACAAAATCTTCTTTGGATCTGATATCCATCTTTAACTTTGCGATCCCGGATACATCCTTCGCTTTCTGACCAACATCCTTACCTGCACTCACGATTGTCTCGCTTAACTTATCAAAAAACTCCATACTGTGCTACCTCCCTGAATTGGTTTCCTGATTGTTTCTATACTACGCAGTACCTGTTTTGGCACTGCTCATTGCTTACGCACATTATACTCTTTTCCTAATATATCTTCAATAAATAAGGTCTTAACTTTATATAAAATGGGGTTAATCGCTGCTGATTACACAGTACGATTGATATGAGCTGCCCGTTCAAATGGTGTGTCGCAGGCTTATGAGTGGCATCCCTCGCAAAGCCGGAGTAATTTTTGTTCCGTTGTACGAAAATAAGGCAATCTAAATATGCCTGATGTAGGTTTTCTCGGAGTGACGTGACCGGCAGACCAAGATTTTCTAATTTTCTCCCAAAGTCACCAAAATCTGCCCCGGCTTTTGTCAATGAATGTTTCGTTAAAAAAATATTACCTTATGCAGTCCATACTTTTTTTACCAGACAATCTAATAATATCAGTATGATTGCGCACAAAATTATATATGTGGAATTTAATGGTGTTATACAACCGATGATTACCATTATACTTGATATAAATAACACTGCATTATGTATTTTCCTATGTCTTGAACAATCAATCTTTTTCCATATATAGCATGCAATAAGATATACTATAATTAAAATTATGATTCTATCCATTATTTCACTCCTGAATACATATCTTCTTTACGTCTAATACTGGTATATTTAATTCCTCATTGTAACACCTATGCAATCTATTTTTTATTTCTTCACATTTCAATGTAGGATTTATGCTTTTTGCCAATGCAATTGTTCCTGTAACATATGCTACTGAAATAGACACACCTTCGGAATAAGTATATGTGTCCTCCGGCATTAAACAATATACTTTCTCCGCCGGAGCATATATATCAATTTTTTCTCCATATCCAGAAAACTCATATATTTTACCATTTATCCCCAAACCTCCTACACATATAGCATTGTGTAACTCAAAACAAGCTGGATACACATGTTGTACATCTACATTAGAACTATTTTTCCCACCTGAGCAAACAAAAATTGCATCTGAACATTCTTTCATTATTGTATATAATTTTTCACTATATACTTCCATATCCCAACTACAATTAAAAAGACGAATTCCCTTATTATATCCATATTTAATTGCATTAACCACATCATCAACTTGATTATTAGAAATTTCTTGATCGTTATGATATATTACACTTTGTAAATCAGAAGATGTAATATCTATACCACTATCTATAATTCCCACAATAATGTTTTCATTTCCATATGTTTCCTTCCAAACATCTTCTATATGTATTTTATTTTTCCAATATTCAGTCTGTTCGCATCCTGCAGTCTGTATAAATAATGAAGCAAAAATTATATTTGCATCCTTTCGCTGGTGTTCCATCTGCTAATGCTTGTTTACTTCCTTTTGATGTTTTAGCCCATTTAAACGATGGTGGTGTTCCTAGCATATTATAATACGTTATGCTTTTTGAATTTGTACTATAGGCAAAACCTCCACTCCATGCAACACCAATTGTGTCTGTATAACTCCAAGGATAATAACACTTTAGCCAATTAAATGATTCTGTAACTTTATATTTAGAATTTTTTCGCTTTCCATCTTTATATGTTGATTGATTGAATACTGTTTGTGAAAAACTGAGTTTTGAAGTAGCAATTGATGAGAGCGATTTAATTTTTTAAACTGTCAAAACAGAATTATACTCTTTTCCCTGTATTTCTTCAATAAACACCTTTTTCATCTTATACATTATCTTTCTTATCTCGTACAGATATATATCAGATATCCTGCATAACATGCAAGCAGCACCACACCTTCTTTTTTCTCTATATGAAGCCTGCTCCATGCAAACACCCATACAAGAATGCTTACCAACACCAGAAGTATACTGTCCACCACATTTTCCATAATAAACGCTACCGGACTTATCGCTGCTGTCACTCCCAGAATAAACAGAATATTAAAAATATTTGATCCGATCACATTTCCAAATGCCATATCAACTTCATTTTTTCTTGCAGCTACCACAGAGGTGACAAATTCCGGCAGGCTGGTTCCCATTGCAACGATCGTAAGTCCAATCAGATTCTGGCTTAACCCGGCTTTTACGGCAATCGCTGACGCACCATCTACAACAAAATCCCCGCCAAATTTAATAGCCACTGCACCACCCACAATATATAATATACATTTCCATGCAGGATAAATTTTATATTCACCGGAAGGATCTTCTGCTTCTGCCGATGCCGCATGCGCTTTTAATGCTGACCGTACCATCCATACCAAAAATCCAATAAAAAGAAGTAACAATATCACACCATCTGTTCTTCCTATCTCCATGCCGGAAATTCCCAGAACAAACAAAAGCACCGCACACAGAACAGAAACTGGTATTTCTTTTTTTAATGTATCTTTCTGTACGATCAACGGTGCAAATAATGCACATGCCCCGCATACAAACATTAAATTAAAAAGGTTAGAACCTATCACATTGCTGACTGCCAATGCATTGTTACCGGCAACGGAAGCTGTTACACTGACAGCAAGTTCCGGCAGGCTCGTCCCCATTGCAACGATCGTGAGTCCGACAATCATAGACGGAATCCGCAGCGCCCTTGCAACGGAAGAACTTCCCTCAACAAAAAAATCTGCACCTTTGATCAATAAAACAAATCCCACCAGTAATAAAACTATTGACTGCATCATCGCCACCATACACATTTCCTCCTTCGTTTTTCCTGTTATTTATATCCTGTTATTTATAAAATTCCCAGATGTGTCAAAAGGATTCTGACACCGAGCAATACTAAGATCAGTCCGCCGGCAAACTCTGCTTTCTTTTCGTACTTGTTTCCAAAAAAGTTTCCGACATAAACGCCGCCAATGGAAATAAAAAACGTAGAAATTCCAATGATCGTGATAGCCTCCACGATCGGGTAATCTAAAAATGCAAATGTGATCCCGACTGCAAGTGCATCAATACTTGTTGCAACTGCAAGCACAAACATCTCTTTTAAATCGAGCGGTGCATCCATTTCTTTTACTTCGTCATCTTCCTTATCCGGTTTCACAGATTCCACAATCATTTTTCCACCAATAATTCCAAGTAATATAAATGCGATCCAGTGATCGATGCTTGTGATATACTTTTCAAACTGACTTCCTAAAAGCCATCCGACAAATGGCATCAATGCCTGAAATCCTCCGAAAAATAACCCGATCACAAGTGCCTGTTTTTTGTTGACCTTTCGCATCCCGAGTCCTTTGCAGATCGACACTGCAAATGCATCCATGGACAGCCCGACTCCCATCAGAAACAATTCAATAAAAATCGCCATCTTTTTTCACCGCTTTCTTTTTGTATCAGACATTTTCCGTGATATTTCCGCAGTTATTTTGTACTGTATGCGCCATTTCTGCAGTGATTTCCAATTTCCCTCATGTTTTTACTGATAATATTTATCTGTTAAATATGTCAAAAAAAGAGACTCCACGTATATTCCTGTACCGGATATCCTCGCAGATATCCCTACAAAAATATACATGAGTCTCATTCTTTAAGATTTGCCAGGTTCTTTTCGTGTGTGCCCACCAAAAGAAACCGGTATGTTGACAAACCACGCGATCACGCGAACTACTCCCTCACGGTTTCACAGACTGCTTCCCTTACAAACCAGCCTGTGCTTATCATAAGTTTTTCACTTATGCCAAACGCTGTTTTCACATCATATCTTATGCACCATGATTTGTCAATCAATGTTTTAATAAAAATACATTACCTTATGCAGCCCATGCTTTTTTAATCAGCCAAGCAATTCAAGAATCTCTTCTTTTGTGAAGCTTGCAGAATCCATTCCTTCGCCCTCGAGCACCTGCTCGGCAAGTTTCTTTTTCCGCTCCTGGATATCGATGATCTTCTCCTCGATCGTTCCCTCCGCCACAAGTTTGTATACCGTCACGACATGCTTCTGCCCGATACGGTGCGCACGGTCTGTCGCCTGGTTCTGCACAGCAACATTCCACCATGGATCATAATGGATGACAATGTCTGCTGAGGTAAGATTTAATCCGGTTCCACCCGCCTTTAAGCTGATACAGAATACCGGAACATCATCGTTATTAAAACTTTCCACCATCTGCATACGTTTTTCCTTATTTACAGAACCGGTCAGAAGATAGTAGTCGATTCCTTCTTTTTTCAGGCGCTCTGTCAGACGGTCTAACATGGATGTAAACTGCGAGAACAGAAGGATCTTGTGTCCTGCTCCGACTGCGTTTACGATCAATTCCATACACATGTCGGTCTTTGCGGATTCTCCATGGTAATCTTCCAGTAAAAGTCCCGGATCACAGCAGAGCTGACGCAGTTTGGTAAGTTCGGAAAGGATCTGCATCCTGCCTTTATGGAACTCTTTCTCATTCTGCTGGCTAAGCATTTCCTTCATCCTGGTCGCATAAGCATCATATAACTGCATCTGTTCGCCATCGAGTCTTGCGAATACATTTTCTTCGATCTTCTCCGGAAGGTCTTTTAACACATCCCCTTTCAGACGTCTTAAAATAAACGGACGGATCATGCGCTGTAAACGCTCCATCTTGTTTGCATCCTGATTCACAGCGATCGGAAGCTCGATCTCCTCCCGGAACTTCTGATAGGTATACAAAAATCCCGGCATCAGATAATCAAAAATACTCCAGAGCTCACTGAGTCTGTTTTCGATCGGTGTTCCGGTCAATGCCAGCTTGAATGCCGCAGTGATCTTTTTGACACCTTTTGCCGCCTGTGTGGACGGGTTCTTGATATACTGTGCCTCATCGATGACCTGAATCGCAAATACAAACTTCTGGTACACTTCGGCATCACGTTTTAACAGATCATACGAAGTAATAAGGATTTCTCCCTCTTTGCTGTGACGGATGATCGACGCACGATCCGGTACACTTCCGGCAACAATGACTGTTTTTAACTGTGGTGCAAAGCGTGTGATCTCTTTCTGCCAGTTGTAGACCAGAGATGCCGGACACACGATCAGGGAACGGCGCAGTTCCTTTTCCCCAGCCTGCATTTCTTGCTGTTCTGCCGTTAAAAGGCTGATGACCTGAAGCGTCTTTCCAAGTCCCATATCATCGGCTAAAATACCGCCGAATCCATTCTCACGCAGCGTCTTTAACCACAGGAATCCATTCTTCTGGTAACTTCTCATAATAGAATTCAGCGCTTCCGGCACTTCATAGTCACTGTCCTCGATCGTCTTCATGTTGCGGACCATGCCCTTGAACTCTTTATTTTTCTCGATCGAGAGAAGCTGATTGTTCTTTAATGCCGCGTCCAGATACATTGCGCGGTATTTTGGTACAATTAAAGTGCCTTTTTTGAGATTTGTCTCCGTCAGGCGCAGATCCTCGCTGACTTCCGCCAACGTACTTAAACCGTCCTCTTCAATATTTAAAAAGTCGCCGTTTTTCAAACGGATATACTTCTTTTTCCTGTCATATTTTGAGAGCAGGTAGGCAAGTTCCTCCCGTGACATCTCATCGGAATGAATTTTTAATTCCAGAAGATCACTTTTTAACGAGATACCCACGGAAACGGCCGGGGAAGATACCACCTTTAAATTGCGGAAATTTTCCGTTGTATAAATGGTCATAAATTCACCCAGTCTTCTCAATCCACCTGAAACTAACTGATACAACATCTCCTCATTGTTCTTCAGCACAAAGACTGTCTGGGACAGCGCATATTCATTGAAATACGGTTCCACAAGATTTTTGATGCGGAGTTCCTCTGCGAGATCGCGCACTTCACCCGGTGCGATCTTCTCGAGGACATTATATTTATCATCCCCGTAAGCTGCCATCAGTTTTGCACCTACCGTATTCATATCCTGTCTGTCTAAATAAAGTTCAAACTCAGGTTTCGGCGGCACATAAAGGCTCTCATCAAATCCTGCCTCTTTTTCCACTTTAAAATATTTTTTCAGTAATGGAAGCAGGTCGCGGCAGAACATGGCAAGCTCATCTGCAGCGATATAAGTCTGTCCTCCGGTCTGGCGGTGCAGAAATTCAAAAAATTCTCCGACCGTTTCTTTCATTCCTGCCGGACTGCGGTAGATCATATCCGCGTCATAGAAATAAAAATATTTTTCACCGATGATCACAGAATCATCTTCCAGCATCAGAAAGATACCGGAACCGCCCTGACGGATAACCAGCTTCGGACGCTTTTCTTCCGGTGAAAATGTATAGGTATCCTCCGGTAAAAATCCTACCTCTGCCTCAAACGGCATATCCCCGACTGCCTCAAAAAAACGGTCGATCCCCACACTGTCTAACTCCATCGTGCGTTCATAACTGCCCGTATACGCATAATATGCATGGAACTGGCTCTGACGTCTTTTATCCATCTCCTGCTGTTCCATAAATGCAATCATACGTTTTGCAGATTCCGTAAATGCATCCAGATGATGATAAAACTCCAGTTTTTTACCGTAACGGACTTTTTCATTGATTTTAATCGAGTGTAAAAATGCAGAAATATTTTTGAGTACATATTTCTGCTCCATTCCAATCTTAAATTCCACCGTGGCATAACTGTATTCCATCTTGAAATAAGGCTCTAACTCCACCTTGCCGTAAATATTTTCCGGTAAAAGATAGGTGGAACCTGCACGCATGGAATAACGGTTTAACAGATTTTTTAATGAAGTATCCGTTTTTAACTCTTTTTCCGTGCGGATGTTCTTCTGCTCTGTCTTCTCGCTTACTCCAAGTTTTGCATTTAAGATATCTTTCGCCTGTCTGCGGTTCACATAGGCAAGCGCAACGGCTACACAATGTTTGCAGATGCCCTCATAGTTACAAAACGCCTCACAGTTGCAGCGGCTCTCTGAAACTTCCGCATATTCTTCATCTATCACAAGCCGGACATCGTAGTGATCCTCGACTGTTCCTTTTACTCTTCCAATTAATTCTGCCTTTGGAACGCCATCTTCCGTGTATACGTCATAGGAAAATTCCTGCACGAGTCCACGCTCATACAATTCCTTTCCCCGGCGGTATGCTGCCGGATATGCTTCCTGCTTAATGTCTGATATGGAAAACATGATTGCTGTGCTCCTCAATAGTATATTTTTTGCATCTTTCTATTGTAACATAAATTTGAGGATTCGGTTAGACTTTTTTCACTAAAATACAATCTTGATCTCCGTACCCACACCAACCTCACTTGTCAGCGTCATCTGCGCATCATGCTGCGCGACAATATGCTTTACAATGGCAAGTCCCAGACCTGTGCCGCCAGTGGATTTTGACCGGCTCTTATCGACACGGTAGAAACGCTCAAAGACGCGTTCCTGCTGTTCTTTCGGGATTCCGATACCGGTATCTTTTACGATCAGGACCGGTCTGGTATTTTCGATCGTAGTCACGATCGTGACACTGCCGCCTTTTTTATTATAACGGACCGCATTACTGCAAAGGTTAAAAAGCAGTTCCTCAAGCAGCGTCTTGTTTCCGTTCATTGGAACAGACGCCCCCTCTAAGTGCAGCGTCACCTCATTTTTATCTGCCTGCATCTGCATGGAATGAATGCACTGCTCCCCAAGATCATGCAGATCAACCGTCTCAAATTCAAGTTTTAAATCACTGTCATCTAATTCTGAAAGCTTTATAATATCGTTAATCAGTGACTGCAGACGCTCCGCACTCTTATGGATCTCATTTGCAAAATGCGCGGTATCCTCCCCGCCCGTCATTCCGCTTGCGATCAGTTCCGCATATCCGGAGATCGCAGTCAACGGCGTCTTTAATTCATGGGAAACGTTGGCCGTAAACTCCTGACGCATCTGCGCATGATTTAAAATATCCATATGCTGCTTTTTGATCATGGAAATAAACGGGCGCATTTCCTCGTAAACTTCCGTTTCATCCACCAGGATAATATTGTCCGCCATTTTTTCGATCGGCGCCATGAGTCTTCGCGTCAGACGGTAAGAGTAAAATACACACATCAGAAATACCATCAGGCCGACCGCTAAGATCAGACCTGACATCGTAGACACCAGATGATAAATACTTCCACTCTCTTTCGCAACACGCACAACGCTCCCATCTTCTTTTCTAAGTGCATAATAAAAGGTATGCTTTGACGACGTAGCTGAGACACGGATTGATTTTCCCTCGCCATTTTTTATGGCCTCCGCAATTTCCGGGCGTTCCTTATGGTTCTCCATGGAAGAAGCATCTTCCATACTGTCGTACAGGACAGTACCATCCACATCCACACAGGTAATACGCAGTCCGTCATTTTCCAGTGAATATGTGATATCCTTCGAAAGTTCATTCGGACTGATCACCGAGACAACATGTGCACTTGCCTTTAAATCATCAAATATCTGTTCCTCCAGAATCTGATAAAAAAGAAACATAGAACAAACGGCAGTCACCACAATGGCGATTGCCGCAATCAACATAAAACCGGTATTAATTCTTTTTTTCATTCGATCATGTACCCCACATTCCGCACGGTCTTGATACAGCTTCCTGCTGCCCCAAGTTTCTGTCGCAGTGTTTTGATATGCATATCAACGGTACGGCTCTCTCCTTCGTACTCAAATCCCCATACCTGATCCATAATCTTGTCTCTTGATAAAACGATTCCCTGATTGAGCATCAGGTACTTTAACAATTCAAATTCTTTAAATGTCAGCTCACACAGCTGCCCTGCAACCGTAACGGCATGTTTGTCCATATCCATAAGGATATCTTCATGTATCAGCTGTGAATCTTCATTCATGCGGCTTGTTCTTCGAAGCAGTGCTTTCACACGGGAGATCAGCTCCATGACTCCAAACGGCTTTGTGATATAATCATCTGCTCCAAGATCAAGTCCCTTTACCTTATCAAGCTCACTTGTCTTTGCCGTTACCATAATGACCGGGACATCCGCGGTCGCCTTGTCTGCCCGGATCCTTGTTAAAATATCCAGTCCGTCTTCCCCCGGAAGCATGATATCTAAAAGGATCAGGGATGGGATATTTTTTTCCAGACGCTTAAAAAATGATGCGCTGCCCTCAAATTCTTCCACTTCATAACCGCTGTTTTTGAGCGCATAACGTTCAATTTCACGAATATTAATATCGTCTTCCACTATATAGATCGTTGCCATATTTTTCCTCAATCCCCATTTTTGCGCCCTTAAATCTGATATATCTTCTCGAACTCGTTTAACTGTTTTGTAAACTCTGCGCTCTCCTCTGCATCCAGCTGCTCGGTAAAACTGTGTTCCTCTAACTGGGTATCCTCTAACTGCATCATATATACCGCGATATTCGAACAATGGTCTGCAACACGCTCATAGTTCATTGCAAGATCTGACAATACAAGACCAAGCTCAATGGTACATTTCCCTTTTCTAAGACGCTTCATATGGTTTTTCTTTACTGTCTTGTTTAACTCATCAATGACTTCTTCTAACGGTTCTACCGTACGCGCAAGTGCCTCATCACCCTCCACAAATGCGTTCGTGGTACGCTCTAAGATATCACGGAGTGCTGTGCTGTATACCTTCATTTCTTCCTTTGCTTTCTTGGAAAATACAGCGCCCTCTTTATACATCTGCTGTGCATTTTCCACCACGTTGATGGAATGGTCGGAAATTCGCTCAAAATCTGTCAGACAGTGAAGCAAGGATGTCACTTTCAGACTGTCTTTGTAAGATAAATTCTGGCTGCTTAACTTGGTTAAGTATGCACTGAGTTTGTCATCATAGGTATCCACGATGTTTTCTTTTGCAATGACATCCTCGATCTTTTCTTCGGAGTACTCATCCAGTACAGTCATCGCCTCTAAAAATCCTTCGTGTGTAATCTTTGCCATCTGATTGGCAAGAGAATGGCACTGCTCAATCGCAAATGCAGGGCTGTTTAAGAAACGGTCGTCTAAAATAACAAACACATCCTCTTTCTGATTCTGTTCCTCTGCAGTTTTCGGGATCGTTAAGTATGCCAGTTTCTCCAATCCCTTTGTAAATGGAAGTAAAACCAGGGTTGCGAACACATTAAATATGGTGTGGATCATTGCGATTCCCGCTGCTCCAACGACTTCATTGGTAAATTCAAATCCGATCAGCGCATTGCCTGTATAAAACAATACCAGAAACAGAACTGTGCCGATCACGTTAAAATAAAGATGCACGAATGCCGTTCTCTTTGCACCTCTGTTTGCACCGATTGCTGAAATCATTGCCGTCACACAGGTACCGATATTCTGTCCCATGATGATTGGGATCACAGAGCCATAGGTAAATGCTCCTGTTACAGACAGTGCCTGTAAAATTCCGACCGATGCAGAGGAACTCTGTATGATCGCAGTAAGTACAGCTCCTGCCAATACACCAAGGAACGGATTGTGGAACATCGTTAAGATATTCGTAAATTCCGGCACATCTGCAAGCGGTTCTACCGCCCCGCTCATGCTCTCCATACCGTACATCAATACTGCGAATCCAAGTAAGATCTCACCGATATCTTTTTTCTTGTCGCTCTTTTTCGACATGCAAAGTATGATACCAATCATTGCAAGGATCGGGGAGAAGGAGGATGGTTTTAACATCTGGATAAAAAAGTTATCCCCCTGCAGTCCACTTAAGCTCAAAAGCCATGACGTTACCGTTGTTCCGATATTTGCACCCATAATGATGCCGACTGCCTGTGACAGCTTCATAATACCGGAGTTCACAAAACCAACCACCATAACCGTCGTCGCCGATGACGACTGGATCACTGCGGTTACACCTGCACCAAGCAACACTGCCTTGATCGGGTTTGATGTCAGAGTCTCTAAGATCTTCTCTAATTTACCTCCTGACATCTTCTCCAGTCCGGCACCCATTACATTCATTCCGTACAGGAACAGTGCCAATCCGCCAATGAGGGTCAGTACTCCAAAAATATCCATCTCAATCTCCTTTTGTATGCCGCTTTTCTTATTCTTTACGTTTTTTTGACATATAATTTATTTATACAGCATTTTTCGTCATTTTGCAATTAGCATAAAAAGGAGTATGTAAATTCGCCGTCAACTTTATGTAAAATCTATGTAAAATCTCAAAGAAACCATTTATTTTTGTCTATTTTTAATTTTCATGCTGTCCGGTAATGGAATAGATCACCCACTCCGCAATATTGGTCGCATGGTCTCCGATACGCTCAAAATATTTTGCAACCATCAGCATATCCGTTGCCTGCTCCCCATTTTTTACATTCTCATTGATCTTTTTGATGAGCTGCTGTTTGAACTGGTTGAACAGATCATCCACCACATCATCTTCTTTGATGACCCAGTGTGCCATATCCATGTCTTTCTGCACGAATGCGTCCACACTCTTGATCACCATATTTGTTGTCTCTTTTGCCATTTCCTTGATCAGGTCAAGATTGATCGGATCCCCGGTTTCATAAGCAGCGTCCGCCATCAGTATCGTCATTTCCGAAATATCGGATGCATGATCCCCGATACGCTCCATATCCGTGATCATTTTCAGTGCTGCTGAGATCAGGCGGAGATCTTTTGCCACCGGCTGCTGCTGCAAAAGCAGCTTCAGGCACAGGGACTCGATGTCCCGCTCCTTGCGGTCGATCTCCTGATCGATGCGGATGGCGGCAGCCGCCAGCTTGATATCGCCCTCAAGCAGGGCCTTTACCGCACTGGCGATTGCGTTTTCGCACAGTGCCCCCATCGAGATCAGCTCATTGTTCATCTCCGCAAGCTGATTGTCAAAACGGTTTCTCATTAGCCGAACCTCCCCGTAATGTAGTCTTCCGTGCGCTTGTCCGACGGCATGGAGAACAGCGTTTCGGTGTCATCCACTTCGATCATGTCGCCAAGCAGGAAGAACGCAGTCGTATCCGAAACACGGGTGGCCTGCTGCATATTATGCGTTACCATAACGATAGTATAATCCTTTTTGAGCTCGAGCACAAGGTCCTCAATCTTCGCGGTGGAGATCGGATCAAGCGCAGAGGTCGGCTCGTCCATCAACAGCACCTCTGGGTCTGCGGCAAGCGCACGCGCGATGCAGATACGCTGCTGCTGACCGCCGGACATGGACAGCGCGGATTTTTTGAGGTTATCCTTGGTCTCCTCCCAGATAGCGGCACGCTTGAGCGAGGTTTCAACGATCTCGTCAAGCTGCACACGGCTCTTGATGCCGTGCGTGCGCGGACCGTAGGCGATGTTATCATAAATCGACATCGGGAACGGGTTCGGCTTCTGGAAGACCATGCCGACCCGCTTACGCAGCAGGTTTACATCGCAGTTTTTGTAAATATCCTGCCCGTCGAGCGTAATATCGCCCGTGATACGGCAGTTTTCCACCAGATCGTTCATGCGGTTCAATGTTTTTAAATAGGTAGACTTACCGCAGCCGGACGGTCCGATAAACGCTGTGATCTGATTTTCATATATATCCAGATTGATATTTTTTAATGCATGAAAGTCTCCGTAATAAAGATCCATATTGGATACATCTATTTTGCTCATGTTTTTTCCTCGTCTCTCTTTTATTTCTTTGCAATTTTCTTCGCAATCATTCCGGAACAGCCGTTGATCAGAAGGACAATCAGCATCAGGATGACGCCGCCGGTCGCTGCCGCGGCTCTCCACTGCTCGTCATAAGGGAAGCGACCGAATAAAATCAGGCGCCACTTCTCTGTCACGAAGCCCCAGCAGGCGCCGTCGTGGTTATTCATACAAGCTTTAAAGTCAGCTCTGAAAATGGCATCTGAAACGCCCCATCTCCAGGCATACCATCCCGCAGCTCCGATTAAGAGGAACAAACCGATAGTAACGACGGACGCAATCGGAGAGTAAAAAAACGACCTCCACAGATTTGCAGGAAAAGCGCTTTGAGGTCTCTTCATCGGCTT
>OHDG01001007.1_pt1 | contig 14073 bp, 7 predicted proteins | sample 1566961 | NCBI WGS metagenome assembly OHDG01 (sample SAMEA3879539, study PRJEB24766) | human gut metagenome | biome: human-associated habitat; feature: feces | place: USA | collected 1985/1987
AGACATTTCATGAGAAAATGTGCATATTTTATAAAAAATAAATGTTGCGCAAAAATATTAGCTAAAAATTACTCAAAAAATATATGAATAACTTCCAAAAATATTCAAAATACACAAAAATGGTTTACTAATGTGAAGCGATAGTGCTAATATATAGTACATAGTGTTGTAAGAGCTTACAAATATAATCGTTTATAACACATGCTAAGTGGAGGTATGGGAATGTTAGGCAGGAGAGGAAGAAAAGAGAGAAAACGACTGATGGCATTGCTTCTTGCGGGAGCCATGGTGCTGTCGGGAATGGGAATCAGCCCTCTGTCCGCACAGGCTGAGGAAGTGATTGTGGAACAGGTGCAGAAAACGGAACCTTTGGAAGAACAGGTAAAGGAGACAGTTTCTGACGGAAATGCGGAAATAACCGAAAACGTGGGGCGGATAAACGATATTGTGTCAAATCCTGCGGAGAAGATCGCTGATGAAGCTGTTGTGCAGGCAGCAGAGACTGCAGTACCTGTTGTACAGAGTACAGATGGACAGTATGTATTTGATGCGGCAACGGATAGTGTGGTATCAAAGTTGGATAAAAAAGGCAAAGTAGACGCAGGAAAATATGGAACAGAGGGATATTTTACTTTTAGTGGAAGCGTAAAGAGAGCAAATAGTTCTACTTTATCAGTAGAAATAGGAAAGACAGAAACTGGATTGTTAACCTTTACTGTAAGTGGTACGGCAGATGCAACATTTAAAGTGTCAAGTACAGGTAGCACCAATTCCTCAGACTTTATTCTAAGGAATGCAGATGATAATGGAGTAGTGGCAAAGGGAGCGAAAGAAGCTCTTGTAGTAGTAACAGGAACCAATGCTACTGAAATCAAGTATGAGGGATTGAAAGAAGGAACGTATACGGTATGCAACCCTGCGAGTGCAACAAATGATCGCGGTATTCGATTACTTTCTGCAACCGTATCGGAAACAACAGGAGGCAGTAAACCTGCCCGTGCGGATTGGTCTACAGTAGAGGTGCCGACAGTGATCAGTGCAGTGCAGTCTACAGATAATAAAAATAATATTGAAGTAAAAATATCTGGAAATGTGGGTTATGATGGAGCAGATGCATTGAGCGTGACTATGATTAATGCGGATGGAGAAGTGGCAGCGACACAAAATGCAGCGACGAATGGAACAGAGCATTCTGTTTCCTTCACTCCCGCAGCATCCGGCACCTACACTTTTTCCGTAAAAGCAATTCGTGCAGATGAAGAGGACAAACAGGGAACAGAGACAAAGTCCTGCGAGTTCGTGTTACCTTTAACCAAGCCTGTGATCAAAGGCGTAACCTGCCAGGGCGGTGGAAAAGCGAAGGTGGCATGGAATGCTGTAAAGGAAGCAGAAAAATATCTGGTAACTGTGGATGGTGCATATACAACCGATGGAAAGAGCATCGAAAAAGAAGTAACAGCACCGACAACAGATACAGTAGTAGAAGGACTGAAAGTGGATCAGGAAGCAGTGATTTGTGTAACTGCCGTCCGTGGAGATGATAACAAGCTTTCGGATGGATTCAGCAAGAAAATCGTAGATGAAGTACAGTATGAGTGGGCATTTACATATTATGGTCCCAGTGCTTCTTCCAGCAAAAATAAATATGAGGGAGATGCAACTACCGGAACGGTAAAAGTAGTCGCAGATGCGGGCGGAGGAAAGTTACAGCCGACAGCAACCGATGGCTTAGGATTTTACTATACTGCAATTCCTACCGACAAGAACTTTACTTTTTCAGCAACTTTGAAAGTAAACAAATGGACTCCCAATAACGGACAGGAAGGCTTTGGCATTATGGCTGCTGACCGTGTAGGAGCATCCGGAGAAGGCAGCAATGCCTATTGGAACAATTCCTATATGGCAGTTGTAGGAAAAGTGGAATACAACTGGGATGCGGCAAACGGGAAAGTATCCGATGCCGGAGATAAGATCAGCATGAAACTGGGAATCGGCGCACAGGAGAAGATTGGTGTAACTTATGAGAATCTGGATGCGCTGAATGCCAATGATTCTGCTACATTAAAAAGTGATTATAAGACCAGCATGTGGCCGTTGCAGACATCTTGCGCGCAGAGTGGTACCGGTACTTATAATCTGATCGGCAATAATACTGATGAGGCAAAGGGTACTACCGTTGATAACCCGGTTACAGAATTAAAATTAACGATTCAGAAGAATAATACCGGATACTTTATCAGCTATACGGATGCCGCAGGCAATACAGAAACGAAAAAATATTATGGTACAGAGACTTTAAATGTTTTGGATGATGAGTATGTATATGTGGGAATGTTTGCGGCCAGAGGCGTGGATATTACCTATTCCGATATTAATCTGACACTGATTGATCCGGCAGATGATGCTCCGGCGGAAGAGCGTGAGATGACTCTGGTAACACCGGCATGCAATATCATTTCCGCAGCTGTTTCCAACAGTGCAGCATATGATCTGATATATTCCGGAAATGCAGATGGCAAATTGAGTGTAACAGCAGCTGATGGCAGCGCAGTTGTATCTGATCGGGCGGTTACTGCCGGTACAAAAGTTACCATGCCGGTATCTTTGACCGAGGGAAGTAATAAGTTCCGTATTAGTTTTACTCCGAACAGTGATTATCGTCCGAACGAGTATTCCAAACTGTCTTCTTATGAAACAGTAACTTATGAATTCACAGTAACTTATAAGAGCGTTCGAAGAGATCAGAAGACCATTTATGTTGCACCGGAAGGCAGCGCAGGTGCAGCCGGAAGCAAAGAGAATCCGGTAGATATTTACACTGCTGTGAAATATGCAAAAGCAGGACAGGTGATCGTACTGAAAGGTGGAGTATATAACCTTACAAGTACTATAAAGGTAGAGAGAGGCATTGACGGAACGAAGGAGCAGATGATTTACCTGATTGCAGATCCTTCAGATTCCCAGAGACCTGTATTTGACTTCAACAGAGCGTGCGCAGGCATGATCTTTGCCGGTGATTACTGGTATTGCCAGGGATTTGATGTGACAAATACACAGGATACCCAGAAGGGAATTCAGATCTCCGGAAGTAACTGTGTATTTGATAATATTCAGGCATATCATAATGGTAATACGGGTATTCAGGTAAGCCGTTATCTTACTACTGATGAAAGAGAAGACTGGCCCAGCAATGACCTGATCCTGAACTGTACCTCTTATGGTAACGCAGACATCGGTTATGAGGATGCAGACGGTTTTGCTGCAAAACTTACCGTTGGTGATGGAATTGTATTTGATGGATGCATTTCCTATAATAATGCAGATGATGGATGGGATCTGTTCGCCAAGGTAGAGACCGGTCCTATTGGCAGTGTAACCATTAAGAACTGTGTGGCTTATGGAAACGGTTATCTGGAAGACGGTACGGATGCAGGTAACGGTAACGGATTTAAGATGGGTGGTTCCAGCATTACCGGATATCATACGCTGATCAACAGTGTTGCATTTGGAAATAAGGCAAAGGGAATTGATTCCAACAGTTGTCCTGATATTCAGGTAAAACAGAGCACGTCCTTTAATAATGAATCCTATAATGTAGCTTTTTATACTAATGCGGGCAGCAGGACTGATTTCGGCGCAACAGGAATTCTGTCCTATCGTACAAAGAATCTGACACAACAGGAGCAGCTGAAACTGCTGCAGGAGGAAGCAACGATTCGGACAACCATGAACTATTTCTGGAATGAGACAAAACAGGAGTCTACGAATAGTGAAGGCAATGTGGCAAAGGATTCCTGGTTTGTAAGCACGACCGATCCGCAGATCACCAGAAATGCAGACGGTACCATCAATATGAATGGATTCCTTACGCTTACGGCAGAAGCACCGGAAGGTGTTGGAGCCAGAATGACCGGAACCCCTTCTGCTGTATTTACGGTAGCGGCAGATGTGGTGAACAACGATGATGACGATGACGATGATGATGACAACAGCGGTTCCTCTGCAGCACCTGCAGTAGACTGGACGGATGTAAGCAACTCTGTACAGGATAAGGTGGCAGAGATGATGAAAAATCCTGCTATTGCAAGTGTCAACATGAACTTTGTATGCAGCGGTGAAGTCAAGGTGCCTCAGAATGTACTGAATACCATTAAAGGTACGAAGCTGACGGTGGCATTCCACAGCGGAAACGGTGTGGCACTGAGCATCAGTGGACAGGATCTGAAGAATAAAGATCTGTCAAAGATTCAGAATATTGATCTGACAGTAGACCAGACGAGCAACACAATCCCGGCAAATGTAGTATCCGCAAAGTCCGGAACCGTGAACAGACAGCTGGGTATCAGAGATACCGGCAGCTTCGGAGTGAATGTCAACATTCATGTAAATGTAGGCAAGGACAATTCCGGCAAGAGTGCAAACCTGTATCGCTATAATACAGAGAAGGGACGCCTGGAGTATTGCGGATCCTTTACCGTAACTTCCACCGGACAGTCCATGTTCGCATTAAAGCGCGGCGGCAATTATCTGGTAACTGTTACTGACCGCAGACCTTCCGAGAGCATCTGGTATACAGAGGGCGGTTATACGGTAAAGAGTGGTGATACGCTTTCCAGGATCGCTAAGAGAAATCACATGACTCTGGCACAGTTGCTTCGCAGAAATGTACAGATTACAAACCAGAATGTGATCAGAGTTGGTCAGAAACTGAATCTGGAATGATCGTAAAAACTGTAAGAGATAGAGAAAAAGGACAAGACGGGAAACTGAAAAACGAGAAAAACGGATGGCTTGGGAGGGCCATCCGTTTTTTTGTGTATATGATGAGTCAGCCTACTCGATTGGAAATATTTTATTGCACCTGATTGGGGCTCTTCTTTCCACTTTCGAAATCCAGAGCATTCTGCAAGGTAGTCTCTGCAATGGCTTCCAGTGCTTCTTTTGTGAAAAATCCCTGATGGGATGTAATCATGACATTGGGGAAGGACAAAAGCCTTGCGGTGGTAGAATGCTCCAGAATCTCATCGGAACGATCCTCGAAGACGTTTTTCGTCTCTTCTTCATAGACATCCAGACCGACCCCGGCGAACTTGTGCAGGCGGATGCCCTCGATAAGATCCTCGGTCTTGACCAGAGCACCCCGGGAAGTGTTTACCAGAATGACGCCATCCTTCATTTTCTTGATGGTGTCAAGCTGGATCAGGTGGTAGGTGGAATCCATCAGCGGGCAGTGAAGGGAGATCAGATCACTTTGCGCCAGTAATTCGTCTAAGGTCACATAGGTGACGAAATCTTTCAGATCCGGGTTCTCGTAGACATCGTAGGCGATGACTTTCATGCCGAAACCGTTACAGATCCGGCACATAGCTGCACCGATCCGGCCGGTTCCGATGATTCCGGCAATCTTACCATAGAAATTGAAGCCCATGAGTCCGGCGAGGCTGAAATCATTTTCCCGGACCTTGTTATAGGCTTTGTATAAGCGGCGGTTGCAGGCCAGAGCCAGAGCCATGGCATGCTCTGCGACAGCTTCCGGAGAATAACCGGGGACACGCATGACACATATGTCATATGCAGCTGCCTTTTCCAGATCCACGTTGTTGTATCCTGCGCAACGCAGCAGGACCAGGCGGACACCTTTTTCGTGGAGAATTTTTAATGTGGCTTCGCTCACATTGGAGCTGACGAAAGCACAGACGGCATCGAAGCCGTCAGCCAGAGCAGCAGTACGGGGATCCAGATCCGACCGGATGTAATCAATCTGGATGCCGGGAAATTTTTTCAGAGTTGCCTCGAAAGATTCTTTATCATAGCTTTTGGTATCATAAAATAATATTTTCATAACAGTCCTCCTCGGGTTGATTTTTATAGTATGTGTATTGTTATTTTTAATCATACTTAGATTTGGCTTTACTATAGCTCAAAATATGGGAATTGTCTATCATATTTAAAAAGTGAAATCGAGAAAAATTATAAAAATGATGCAGATATGATGCAATCGGCAGATATACTGGCATCAGGAGGCGAGGATTATGAAAAAAATATTTTTTGCAGCAGTATTTGCGGGAGCACTGTTAGGTTTTACATCCTGCGGAAACCGGGAGATGGTGACGGATCCGGAGATGGAGACAGTTATAGACAGCATCAAGGAGACACAGAGCGGTCAGACGACGGAAGAGACGACGGCCGGGACTGAGGAGACTTCGGAAGTGCCCACACAGACGGAACCGACAGAAGGCCAGAGTGAAATACAGGGAAGTGAATGGGTGCAGTTTACCACAGAGGATCACGAGGGTAGCAGTGATCCCGAAGACAAGACCAGAAGTTATACCTATTACTATCCAACAGTTACAGTTACGATTCCGGGCAATGAGACGGTGCAGATGAAGATTCAGAAAGAGCTGGATGAATATGTAGACAGTTTTGTAGAAGGAATCAAGAACGGGGAGTTTGGTACACTTTATGAGGATATGCCGGTGTATGAGCAGAGCTATGAGGATCTTACTTTCCGTGTGATCCGCGCGGATGATAAGGTGATCAGCCTGTCGTGGGGGCTGGAAGGGTATGATCAGGGGGCTCATGGATGGTATACTTTGTACTATATGAACTATTATACGCAGACCGGAGAGAGAATTACTTTTGACAGTCTGGGGAGCGGATTCCGCGACAAAGCACTGGAACTGGTGACAGCAAAGGCAGCGGAAATGCAGGCAAAGGAGGACTGCTTCTTTAACGATTACGAGAAGAGTATCAAACTGGTGGTGTTGGATGGTACGGAAGATTTGAATGCTATCTATCAGGAAATTTATGGGCCGGACATTGCAGGTACGGATAATGGCCCCGCAGACCCTACATTCTACATTACAGAGGATGGCTTTGTATTTGAATCCGGCCAGTATGTATTACAGTCCTATGCGGTTGGAATTGTTGACTTTGAGATTCCGACAGCAGACTTCGGGGATGATCTCACAGCAGATATTTTTTAATGGAGTACAGGATGCTGGCGGGTATATTTGCAAAATATAGGACTTTACATGGGCGGGCACCGTGTATATAATAAGAACATCGGGAATGAGGTTCTCCCGGAAGCACAGGCTTCGAACCGCCGGAATTTGAACATACGAATTCGATTTGGCTGATGACTTCTGCAGAATATGCAGGGGACACCAGCCTTTTTTGTTGGAATTCAAAATGCCCTGCTGCGAGAAAACGGAGGAATTTTTATGCTTACATCACTGGGACTGATCTTTTTACTGGGATTACTCATGGCGGCGGTCTGCCAGAGGATTCACCTGCCCCGTATTATCGGGATGCTGCTTACGGGTATTATTCTGGGGCCTTATGTGTTGGATCTGCTGGATGTGTCAATCCTGAATATCTCATCGGAACTGCGGCAGATCGCGCTGATCATCATTTTATTGAAGGCCGGATTATCATTGGATCTGAAGGATCTGAAAAAAGTGGGCCGCTCCGCAGTCATGCTGGCTTGTGTTCCTGCCACTTGCGAACTGTTGGCTTTTGTGATATTTGCACCCATGATCCTTAACATCAGCAGAGTGGATGCAGCGGTCATGGGAGCAGTTCTGGCAGCAGTGTCACCTGCGGTTGTGGTGCCGCGGATGGTACATCTTATGGAAAGTGGCTATGGTACGGAGAAAAGCATTCCGCAGATGATTCTGGCTGGGGCATCCTGTGATGACATCTATGTCATAGTATTGTTTTCCACTTTTGTTGGAATGGCACAGGGTGGACAGGTCAATGCCCTGGATTTTGTGAATATCCCGGTATCGATCCTGACGGGTGTGTTGTTCGGTGCATTGGTGGGTTGGCTGCTGGGGCAGCTTTTTGAACTGTTGTACCGAAAGGGCAGTTATGTGCGCAACAGCATGAAAGTTATTATCATCATGGGGGTATCTTTCTTATTAATGGCTTTGGAAACCCTGTTAAAGGGGATCGTGGCGTTCTCCGGCCTGTTGGCGGTGGTGAGCATGGCCTGCGCGCTGAAAATACGGGCACCTAGGGAAGTCACCGGCAGACTGTCTGCTAAATTCGGTAAACTGTGGCTGGCAGCGGAGGTAGTGCTGTTCGTGCTGGTGGGCGCGGCAGTGGATATCCGCTATACTATGGAAGCTGGACTGGCAGCCATAGGAATGATCCTGTTGGCATTGATATTCCGCTCCATTGGCGTGACACTGTGCCTGTTAGGAACGAATCTGAATAAGAAGGAGCGTCTGTTCTGCATGATCGCTTATTTACCGAAGGCTACGGTGCAGGCTGCTATCGGCTCTGTGCCGTTATCGATGGGATTGTCCTGCGGCAAGATCGTTCTGTCCGTGGCTGTGCTGGCCATCCTTATCACAGCCCCGCTGGGAGCGCTGGGAATGGATGCCACATACCGGAAGCTGCTTCAGAAAAATGGAGAAAATAATATCATTTGACAGCCATCCGGCACGTGATCGAGTCCCGGAAGGAAGCCGCAAAAACGTCCACAACATCTACACCATAAGAACCGCAGGCACGCTCTCGCTCTGGTGCAGAACGTAGCGGTACATAATTGACCCCAATACGGTCAATAAGTACCGACGTCTGCTTACGGCCTGCTTGTCCTTATGGTGTAGATGTTGTAGCGCAAACTACGAATATCCAATGCAAAACCCCGGCAGCTACAACAACTGCCGGGGTTTTAAGGAGGATAGAAATCGTTTTAAACTATGTACATCAGGTTTATTAACCCATGGTAATAACTACGTTGTACTCTTCTTTGCCCTTTTCGTAAGGAATGATGTGTCCGTCAACAGCCTTGCCGTCCACGGTCATGGATACCACGCCCTTCTCCACATTCTGCGGGTTCTTCACCTGAATGTGATAGATGCCCTCACGGAACTTACGGGTGATGGAGAAATCCCCGAAGCCCTTGGGAATACAAGGATCTACGGACAATCCCTGATGAGTGGGATATACACCCAGTATGTATTGGGAGATATTTACGAAAGTCCATGCAGCAGTACCGGTCAGCCAGCTGTTCTTTGCCTCGCCGTAGAATTTTGCATCCTTACCGGCTACCATCTGGGAATATACATAAGGCTCGGTACGATGGATCTCACTGATATCCTCAATGTATGCGGGACAGGTCTTACGGTAGATCTCGAAAGCTCTGTCACCTCTGCCCAGAACGGTCTCTGCGATGGATACCCAGGGATTGTTGTGGCAGAAGATACCGGCATTCTCCTTATATCCGGGGGGATAAGAGGATACTTCACCAAGTTCGAGGTGATACTCCGTGTATGCAGGTTGTAAGATCATGACACCATACTTGGTATCCAGTCTCTCTTTTACAGAATTCAATGCCTTTTCGGCAAGTCCTTCCTTCACACCGACACCGGCCAGTACGCAGAAGCCCTGAGGCTCGATGTAGATCTGACCTTCGCGGCATTCCCTGGAACCTACTTTGTGGCTGTAAGCATCGTAAGCACGTACAAACCAATCGCCGTCCCAACCATCCTTCAGGATCGCATCGTACATTGCCTGTACTTCCTTACGTGCGCGGGCTGCTTCGGTATCGTCACCCATCAGCTCGCACAGCTGAGCATATTCTTCGCCGTATTTTACGAACATACCGGCAATGAATACGGATTCTGCAACGGGTCCTTCACTGGGACCGAAGGTCTGGAAAGATTCTCCGGGATGAGCGGAGAAGCAGTTCAGGTTCAGACAGTCATTCCAGTCGGCGCGGCCGATCAGAGGCAGATTGTGAGGGCCTTTGTGGTTGATGATATAGTCTAAGGAGCGTTTTAAGTGATCCATCAGAGGAGCAGCTACGCTCATATCGTTGTCAAAAGGAACCATCTGGGTCAGGATGGAGGTATCGCCGGTCTCTCTTACATAAGCACTGGTACCTGCAATGAGCCACAGAGGATCATCATTGAAGCCACTGCCGATATCGGAGTTGCCTTTCTTGGTCAGAGGCTGGTACTGATGGTAAGCACTGCCGTCCTGGAACTGGGTGGAAGCGATATCAATGATACGCTCTCTTGCACGGTCCGGAATCAGATGTACGAAACCGAGCAGATCCTGACAGGAATCACGGAAACCCATACCACGGCCGATTCCGGATTCGTAATAGGAAGCGGAACGGGACATGTTGAAAGTAACCATACACTGATACTGGTTCCAGGTGTTGACCATACGGTTGACTTTCTCGTCAGCGGAATCTACCGTGTAGCGTGCCAGCAGCTGTTTCCAGTAAGCCTGTAATGCTGCAAAAGCCTCATCTACCTGTGCATCGGTCTGGTATTTTGCCAGCATTTCTTTGGCACGGGTCTTGTTGATCACACCGTAGGATTCCCATTTCTCGTCTTCGGGGTTCTCGATGTAGCCCAGAACGAAGATAAAGGTCTTGGTCTCACCGGCTGCCAGATCCACGTTGATCTGATGGGAAGCGATGGGAGACCAGCCGCTTGCCATGGAATTCGTGCACTTGCCGTTCTCTACAGCTTCGGGAGAATCAGCCCCCCTGTAAGCACCCAGGAAAGCATCTCTGCTGGTATCGAAACCGTCAATCTTCGTATTTACGGAATAGATCGCATAATGATTACGACGCTCACGGTACTCGGTCTTGTGATAAATGGTGGAATCCTGTACCTCGACCTCACCGGTGCTTAAGTTACGCTGGAAATTCTTCATATCATCGTCAGCGTTCCACAGACACCACTCTACATAAGAGAATACGGACAGCTTCTTGTCCTCGGAGCTACCGTTGGTCAGGGTCAGCTGGGAGATCTCGCAATTATCGTTCAGAGGAACGAAGGAGAGCACGGAAGCCTTGACACCGTTCTTGGAAGAGGTGAATCGGCTGTAACCGATACCGTGACGGCACTCGTAAGAATCCAGCTCGGTCTTCGTGGGCTGCCAGCCGGGGTTCCATACGGTGTCCCCGTCCTTAATGTACAGATATTTACCGTTGATGTCGGCCGGTACGTTATTATAACGATAACGGGTCAGACGCAGCAGCTTTGCATCTTTATAGAAAGTATATCCGCCGCAGGTGTTGGATATCAGACTGAAAAACTCATTGCAGCCCAGGTAGTTGATCCAGGGAAGCGGAGTCTTGGGAGTGGTGATGACATATTCCTGATGCACATCATCAAAATGACCATACTTCATAAGAAAATCTCCTTCTTTCATGTTGTTGTATGTTGAGTGTTTGTTTTTTCGCTGCGGAGTGCTTAATGTTAAGTAAACGATTAAGTGCTCCGAATTTCTGATTTGTATTATACAGAAGCAAAGGGAAAAATGCAATACGAATCTTGAAAAAGCCCGTAAAATGCGCAATGTATACAAAAACAGTGGGGAAACATGGGCAGAAGATACAAAATGAAAGAACCTTCGAAACACCGGTTTTACGAAACAAAATAATAGCAAACGTTATCGCACACTTTGCCTTTATATAGAAGAAACACAATCTATGTACAAGCCAAATGTACAAAACAGCATATCTGAAATTGTTAATTATAGACAAAGTGGATACTTTTTTGAAAAAAACTGCAAAAAAGTATTGCAAAATGCTCAAAGGTGTTATATATTAAAACTACGAAAACGATTAAGTTACAAAACAGGTCGGACGGAATGACGAAGACATGGAACAGGAGAAAGATATGGCATCACTGAAAGACATTTCCAAGATTTGTGGAGTCTCCGTTGCAACTGTCAGCAAGGCACTGAACGACCACAAGGACATTGGAGAAGAAACAAAAGCAACTATCAGAAGGGTCGCAAAGGAAATGGGATATTCCCCGAACCTTTCCGCAAGAGCTTTGAAGACGAACAGGACCTACGGCATCGGAGTCCTCTTTGCAGATGAAGCCAGAAGCGGTCTTACCCATGATTACTTTTCCAGTGTACTGGACAGTTTCAAGAGGACGGCAGAGAAGAGCGGTTACGACATTACATTCATTAATAGCTGCAAGAACCGGCCGGATCGGATGTCCTATCTGGAACACAGTAGGTACAGAGGCTTTGACGGAGTGGTGCTCGCCTGTATTGATTTCGGAGATCCCGAAGTTATCGAACTGGTACAGAGTTCCATCCCGGTAGTCACCATTGACTACCTGTTCAACAATCGTATCGCAATCATGTCGGACAATGTTGCGGGAATGAAAGAACTGCTGGAGTACATATATAGTAGAGGACATAGGAAAATTGCTTATATTCACGGAGCAATGTCAGCGGTTACCTCGGGACGGTTGTCCAGCTTCTACCGGACGGCGGAACGTCTGGGACTGGAGATTCCGGACGAGTATATCAGAGAAGCAGCTTACAGAGACACAACAACAACCTATCGTGTGACCAATGAACTGCTGGATCTCCCGAATCCACCGACATGCATCATCTATCCGGATGACTTTGCTTCTTTCGGAGGCATCAACGCTATCAGACAGAGAGGATTACAGATCCCTGAAGATATCTCGGTAGCAGGCTATGATGGCATACAGGCAGCAAGGCAGTTGGAGCCCAGACTGACCACAGTCCAACAGGACACAGAACAGATCGGCTGCCTGGCAGCCAGAGAACTGATCAGTCTCATTGAGAGACCCAAGACTACCATCATAGAACAGGTCATCGTACCCGGGAAAGTTGCTGAAGGCAAGTCGGTGGCCAGAATTCCGACAGACAATTAATCAGGCATTTATATGGAAGCGACGCAACCGCCGACATATGAATATAAATGCAACAAACACTTACAACAAACATTCAACAAAAAATGGGAGGAAACAAACATGAAGAAAAAAGTACTTAGTGCTTTACTTACAACTGCTATGCTTGCCAGCATGCTGGTAGGTTGTGGCAGCAGCAATGAAGCTCCTGCAGCATCCACCGATGCGGCACCCGCAGCTTCCACCGAAGCTAAGACCGAGGCGCCTGCATCCACCGAGGCAGCAGAGCCTGCAGCAGAAGAAGGCAAAGTCTTCAACATCTACTGCTGGAACGAAGAGTTCAAGAGCCGTCTGACAGATCATTATCCCGGATATGAAGAAGTAGACGGAACCACCGGTAAGATCGGTGACATCACTGTAAAGTGGAACATCACTCCTTCTGATGACAACGCTTATCAGAACAATCTGGATGAAACACTGTTAAAGCAGGCTGATGCAGCAGCTGATGACAAGATCGATCTTTTCCTTGTTGAGGCAGATTACGCATTGAAGTATGTAGATACAGACTACACACTGGATGTTGTAAATGATCTTGGCGTATCCAAAGATGCACTTGCTAACCAGTACAAGTACACACAGGATATCGTAACAAATTCTAAAGGAGCGTTAAAGGGTGCTTCCTGGCAGGCTTGCCCGGCAGGTATGATCTACAGACGCGACATTGCTAAGAAAGTATTCAAGACAGATGATCCTGAGAAGATTCAGGAGCTGTTCAAAGATTGGGATTCTTTCAAAGCAGCATCTAAGAAGTTAAAAGACGCTGGATACCTTACAACAGCATCTGTAAACGATACATATCGTGTATTCTCTAACAACGTAACATCTAAGTGGGTAGAGAATAAGAAGATCAACGTAGATGAGAACATCAAGGCATGGGTAGATATGTCTAAGGAAATGGTAGACAACGGCGAGACTACAACACATGAGTTGTGGGGATCTGACTGGAGCGAAGGCTTCATGAAGAGCGGTAACGTATTCGCTTACTTTGGACCAGCTTGGTTCATCGACTTCTCTATGGGTTACAAAGATGGTAAAGCACTTGATGGTTCTGTAGTTAAAGATGGTGGTTGGGCACTTACAACCGGTCCTCAGAACTTCTATTGGGGCGGTACTTGGATCTGTGGTGCTAACGGCACAGACAACAAGAGCCTTGTAAAAGACATCATCGAGAAGATGACAACAGACGAGAGCGTATTGAAAGACATTGTTAGCAAAGACAATGACTACGCTAACAACAGCAAGTTGATGGATTCCTTAAAGGATGACAAGAGCTTCGGTGATAAGGCACTCGGTGGACAGAATCCAATTCCGATCTTCTCCGCAGGTGTTGGCAGCATCGACATGAGCAATATATCTTCAT
>OHDG01001024.1_pt1 | contig 13796 bp, 6 predicted proteins | sample 1566961 | NCBI WGS metagenome assembly OHDG01 (sample SAMEA3879539, study PRJEB24766) | human gut metagenome | biome: human-associated habitat; feature: feces | place: USA | collected 1985/1987
GGTAAGCAAAGATAGCTAATTTTAAAACTTACCAACCAGAAATTTCCGCTGAGCCGAAAAACGTATAAAAAAATGTTTTCAGAAAGAAAAAGAAAAGGAACTTCAGGTCAGCGGAAAGCGTACCTTCTGATACAAAATAAGCATATCCCCCTACACTCTCCATATTTTTACAGGTGATTCATACGTTTCACATTCGAAAAATTGTAGTACTAATAAAAAAAATATATTTTTGTACTAATCATGAATCAAACAACGCATAAGATGACCGACCCCATCCAGATAAAGCACTATAAAGAAGACATTACCTCTTTTAACCAACTCTACAAGGAGTTTCAAAGACGTTTTGTACGCTTCGCCAATACTTATGTCAGAGATTTAACCACAGCAGAAGATATTACTATTGAGGCGATGATGTATTATTGGGAAAACAGGCAATCCTTAAGCGAAGATTCCAATATTCCAGCCTATATCTTAACAATTATAAAAAACAAATGCCTGAATTATCTGCGTCATCAGCAAATTCATGAAGAATACTCGGATAAAATAAAAGATTACTATGAATGGGAACTGAATACCCGGATCGCCACTTTACAAGCATGCGAACCTTATGAGCTTTTTATTTCCGAAATTCAAGAACTCGTCCAACAAACCCTCACCGACATGCCCGAAAAAACCCGTACTATCTTCATGTTGAGCCGATACGAAAACAAATCCTATAAGGAAATTGCAGTTCTCATGAATATCACCCCCAAAGGAGTAGATTTCCATATAAACAAGGCATTAAAGATGCTTCAGACTAACTTAAAAGATTATTTTCCACTCTTTCTCTATTTTTTTATGAAATGCCACTAGGAATTTTCCATTCTGAAGTGCTGTTTATATAGAAGCATAAAAGAATGCAATAAAATGGAAAAAGAGAAACTACATCGTTTTTTTGCCGGAACTACTTCTATACAAGAAGGCATGGACATAAGAGCATGGATGGAAGCATCCGAAGAGAACAAGCGCATTTTTTACAAAGAGCGTAAATTGTTCGATGCCCTCATGGTGCATGATGACCAAACTACAAATAACTGCATTTCCACCAAACGAATTCCCAAAATTATTCGTCAATGGCTGAAAATAGCTTCCGTCATCATACTGACGCTTACCATTAACTATTTATATCAGAAATATAAATCGGAAAATGAAGTCATTGCCATGAATACAGTATCTGTTCCGGCAGGACAACGTACCAATATTACTTTACCAGATGGAACTAATGTATGGCTGAATGCCCGTACCACTTTACAATATCCGGTCACTTTCAGCCAAAAGCAACGAACAGTTTTTTTAAAAGGAGAAGCTTATTTTGATGTAACCAAGAAGAAAAAAACTCCTTTTATTGTACGGACAGACAAATATGACATTGAAGTTTTGGGTACACAGTTTGATGTAGATGCTTATCCTGACCAAACGGCGTTTGAAACAACTTTAATGAAAGGTAGTGTAAAAGTTACCTCACAGCACTTTCCTGAACAGACAATAACCTTGAAGCCTCATCATAAAGCATATGTAAAAGACGGGCAGTTGGCAGTTACCAAAGTAAACGATTTCACTCCTTACCGCTGGAAAGAAGGTCTGATCTGTTTTAAAGATGAACCTTTCCAGACCATCATGGAAGATTTTGAAAAATATTATGGCATCCGGATCATCATCAATAACAAAAAGGTATTGAAATATTCCTATAATGGCAAGTTCCGTCAAGCAGACGGTATTGATTATGCACTAAGAGTGCTGCAAAGGGATATCCATTTTAAATATGAAAAAGCCAACGATGAAGAAATTATTTACATCAATTGACCAGACAATACTAACCTAAAAACAACAAGCCTATGAAGAAAAGCTCAAGTTAACCTTAAAAAGAAAAATGCCGATAAGTGTTGCCGCACTTACCGGCATAGACTCAAAACAATTTTTCAAGTAAAAAAATCTATTTAAATCAACGCAAAGGTATGAAAAATAACACTTTGTCGGGGAGATATTGCTTCAAAAATCCCCGATTTAAACAAATCTTTAGAATTATGAGAATTTCCACTTTCCTATTGATGGTCTGTGTGTTCTGTTCGTATGCTGGGAATGCCCATTCTCAAAATGCAAAAGTCAGCATACATATGAATAATGTTAAACTGGATAAGATCCTGAATGAAATTGAAAACCAAACTGATTATCTTTTTATCTACAATAACCAAGTAGATATTAACAAAATTACTTCCGTAAAGGTCAAAAATGAAGCCGTAGCACAAGTACTGGACAGAATTCTGTCAGGGACCGGTATCAACTATGAACTGGAAGGTACACACATTATTTTAACTACAGAAGCTATTAAAGACTTGCATGCTCAACAACAAGCTAAAACAGTAACGGGAACGGTAACAGATGTCAGCGGAGAACCCATTATCGGAGCCAACATCCGTATAAAGGGAACCACAACAGGTACAATCACAGATATAGATGGCAACTTCAGTATTGAAGCCGAACCACAATCTGTTATCGAAGTTTCCTACATTGGTTACCTCACACAAGAAACGGTTATCAACAACCAAAAAAGTATCCGTTTTCTATTAAAAGAAGATACAAAAACTCTTGATGAAGTGGTAGTCATTGGATACGGTGTACAGAAAAAAGCAGACTTGACAGGATCTGTTGCAAACATTAACACAGAAAAACTAAATACACAAAGTAACGCCAACATCGGCCAGGCGCTGCAAGGCAAAATTGCAGGGGTAGACATCGTATCTCAAGGTGGTGCCCCAGGTTCGGGAACCCGTATCATGGTCCGCGGTATTGGTACGCTAAACAACGCCTTCCCTCTTTACATTGTCGATGGCATGTATATGAACAGTATTGATCATATCAACCCCAATGATATTGCCAGCATTGACGTATTGAAAGATGCCTCATCCGCAGCTATCTACGGTTCCCGTGCAGCCAACGGTGTTATCATTGTCACTACCAAAGAAGGAAGTAACACAGAAGGAAAACCTATCATTGATTTATCTGTCAACTTAGGTATATCAACTGCCAGCAAATTTCTTGATATGCTAGATGCCAAAGGATGGGCAGAAGTTACCACTATAGCCCGTCAAGCTATCGGCAAACCGGCATTAGACATGGCTACCGATCTGGCTAACAAACCAGACAATGACTGGCAAGACATCATGTTTCGCCCCGCACTGATGCAAAACTACAATTTGGCTGTAAAAGGTGGTGGAAAATATTCCACTTATTACACCGGCTTAGGTTATTTCAACCAAGACGGTATTGTAAAAGGTACCAATTACCAACGGTATAATATCCAATCCAAGAATGATTATAAAAGAGGGATATTCTCTGCTGGAACAAATCTCATTATTTCATTCAGTCATGACAAGCCCCTTCACCAGGAACTTCGAGGCGGCATGATTGGCACCATTCTGCAAAGTGTTCCTACTTTGGAAAAATATGATGATACTCGTGAAGGTGGATATGGTGGCACATATGGTGATGTGGTAAACATTCCTCACCCATTGGCCATTATTGATGACAACATCATGGACCGTTATAACGAAAATGTAAAAATATTCGCTAACTTGTATGCACAAATTGAACTTTTTAAAGGACTAAAATACAAACTGAATTTAACTCCAGACTTTTCTTTCGAAAGATATAAGAATTATCTCAATAAATATGATTTTGGATTAGCGACCAACAGCATCACCCAATTAACAGAAAGACAAAGAAGGAGACGTAATATACTTGTTGAAAATTTATTAACTTTCGACCGTACGTTCGGAGAGCATAAAATTTCAGCATTGGCAGGTTATACCTATCAAGACAGCAGATTCCGCCACATACAAGCCTATGGTGAAGGATTACCCCAGGGATTAGAAGAAATAGATGCAGCCACAACCAATCGCAGCAACGAAGGCAATTCATGGAGAAGTGTCCTTACCTCTATTCTCGGACGCGTATTCTATTCCTACCATAATAAATACTTATTCACCGCCACTATCCGCCGGGACGGTTCCTCCAAATTCGGTAAGAACAATCGATATGGTTACTTCCCCTCTTTTTCATTAGGATGGAATGTGGCCGAAGAAAAGTTCATGGAAAACGTGCATTGGCTTGATCAGCTAAAGCTTCGTGGCGGATATGGCGTTTTAGGAAATCAAGAAATCGATAACTATCAATATTCCTCCACCATCACTACCGGCATCAATTATCCCGATGGCAACGGTGGTCTGCTTCAAGGAGCATTTCCTAAAAATTTTGCCAATCCGGATATAAAATGGGAAGAAACCGCTATGACTAATGTCGGCATTGATTTTATGGCTTTTAATAACCGACTAAGCTTAACAGCAGACTATTATGTGAAAAATACAAAAGATATCTTGCTGACCGTTCCTATTCCTATCTCTTCCGGTGGTGCCAATGACCCTATACGCAATGCGGGCAAGATACGTAACAATGGCTTTGAATTCAATTTAGGATGGATGGACCAACCCAATCCGGATATTTCGTATGGCATCAACTTAATTGGGTCTTTCAATAAAAACAAAGTAATAGCCATGGGAAGTGAAAGCGGATCTATCAAAGGCGGTTCTACCAACCAAAACATCACTACCAGTGAAACCAAAGCCGGATATCCTATTGGAGGTTATTGGCTTATCTCTACAGCCGGATATTTCAATAGTCAGGAAGAAGTAGACGCATATGCCAAAGACGGTAAAAAAATACAACCAGCCGCCGAACCGGGTGATATAAAATTTGTAGATGCCAACAACGATGGCGTTATCAATGACGACGACCGTGTATTTCAAGGCAGTCCTTTTCCCGATTTTACTTTCGCGCTGAATGGTAATATGAGATACAAAAATTTCGACTTATCAATCGGACTGCAAGGAGTGTTAGGAAATAAAATTTATAATGCAACCCGTCAGACATTAGAAGATGTAACCAAAGGTTCCAATTTTCTGGCAAGTTGCCTGGATTATTGGACTCCTGAAAACAAAAATGCCTCCCATCCACGTCTGACATGGGATGATCCTAACCGTAATACCCGTGCAGAATCCGACCGTTATCTTGAAAATGGTTCTTATTTGCGTCTCCGCAGTGTTCAATTAGGTTATACATTTCCTCAGACATGGTTTAAAGGTGCCATACAGCATGCCCGTGTGTATATTAACGCTGAAAACTTATTTACTATCACCAGTTACAGCGGATATTCACCGGATGTCAATGCAGACAATGCCAATTATCGGGGATTTGATAATTTTATTTACCCGACTAACCGTACTTTCATGTTAGGACTAAATGTAACATTCTAAAAATAAACATCTTATGAAAACATATATTAAAACGACATTGACCATATTGATTTCAGGCATGCTATTCAGTTCCTGCGAAGATCAATTAAACCAGGCCAATCCCAACCAAGCAACAGAAGATACTTTTTGGAAAGATGAAACCGATTTCAATCTGGCCTTGACCTCTTGCTATACTCCACTGAAGAATGCCCTAAACGGCGGTTATTATGGAACTCGCGGTGTAATGCTGAGAATAGCCCGAGCCGATGAAGTCGACTTCCGCAACGATATTTCGGATGTATATACAGTAAACCGTTTTACTAATAGTAATACAAACTCACTGACACAAGGCATGTTCTATCAATTTTACAATGCCTTGTACCGTACCAACTCCATTATGCAAAAACTGGAAGAAAAGAAAGAACAATTTTCTACCGATTTTCAAAATTCGGTAAAAGGAGAATGTCTTTTCATACGTGGCTTCTATTTATTCCAGTTAGCCAAAGAGTTTAAAGACGCCCCTCTCCGCCTGACAGCCTCCCAATCTCCCTCGACTTTCCCTTTAGCAAAATCATCACAAGCTGATATATGGGCACAAGCCAAAGAAGATTTAAAAACCGCTGCTTCCCTATTGCCCATAACGAATAAAATAGGAAAGCCTACACAAGGAGCCGCTTATGCCGCTTTGGGTAAAATATATGTCTATGAAGAAAATTGGCAAGAAGCGATAAACGTCCTCGAGCCTCTGACGCAGAATCCTTACACCTACAAACTAGTAGAGGACTTTAATTGGAATTTTGATGACACTCATGAAAACAATGCCGAAAGTATTTTCGAGTTATTGATAGAAGATGTGGGTGGAACAGATCTTTGGGGAGATGGAGAAAATATCAATTCCACCCAATCCAATACCCGCCCTAAAGAATATGCCGCTGCTGAAGTCGGAGGATGGTATGAAGCAAATCCTACCCAGCAAATTATGGATATCTTCTGGAAGGAAAAAGACAAAGACGGCAATTTTGATTATCGTGCCCGCTGTTCTGTGGCATGGGACTATGAGGGATGCACTTACTACCAAAGACCTTTCCGGGAAGTTTTTGCACAAGACAAGTGGAAAACATACTGGATTTTGAAATATCAGAACTGGAAGACTCAAAAAGATGAACCGGCACCTCCCAAGTCATTCATCAATGAAAGAGCCATCCGCTATGCCGATGTATTATTGATGCTGGCAGAAGCCTATATGAACAAAGGGGCTTTAGACACATCTATCGGATATATTAATCAAATCCGCCGACGCGCCAACCTGAATGACTATAGCGGCCCAATAACCAAAGAAGGGGTTTTTGAAGATCTGGTACACCAACGCGCCATTGAATTCTTTGTGGAAGGCGAACGTTTCTACGATTTACGCAGATGGGGATTGTTAGAGCAGACATTAAAAACTTGTGATGATACCCGCTATAAAAACTATCAGACTGGCAAATCCGGTAATATCAATAAGTTCAACTACTTCCCGATACCAGCCAAAGAACTTGACACCAATCCACTTTGTACGCCTAGTGAAGGATGGTAAATCAACAGGTATTAGCTTATATATAACATCAGTAAATTAGTTCTGGGGCTGATTGTTCTTCAAGCAACATTCAGCCTCTCTTTCTCTTCACACTAACCATGAAACGTATCCTTTTATTTGTTTGCATACAATTTTTCTTATTGGCATCTTTTGCCGGAGAAACCATAAATTTCTGTAAAGGCTGGAAATTCCATCTAGGAGATGCAGGCAAAGGAGCCTCTTCTTCCTCATATAACGATTCTCAATGGCGCATATTGAATATTCCTCATGACTGGAGCATAGAAGGCACTTATAAACAATTTGAAAACGGAACCGACTGGCAAAGCGGCTTCCTGCCTGCCGGAATAAGCTGGTATCGAAAAACTTTTACCATTCCTTCCAAATGGAAAAATAAAAAAGTACAAATCCTATTTGAGGGCGTATATCTGAACAGCGAAGTATGGATAAACGGTCATTGGCTGGGCAAACGTCCTAATGGGTATATCAGCTTTGTATATGATTTAACTCCATATTTGCAAGAAGGCAAGAACCAAATCGCTGTAAAAGTAGATCACAGCAAAGCATTAACCGGACGTTGGTATACAGGATCAGGAATATATCGTCCTGTATACCTGCTGGTCAGTAACCCCACCCACATTCCTTATTCCGGAATCCATTTCAGATCCAAGCTACAAAATAAGCAATCTGCCACCTACACCCTATCTATAGAAATTGAAACACAGGAGAAAAAGCCAATCAAAGTAAAAACATATCTACAAGCTCCCAACGGTAGCATAGCCGATACTTCTGAAAAAATATTTGTCTCATCTGCAGATTCTCTTTGCTTCCTGTCAGGGAGCATCAGGAAACCATTATTATGGTCGCCTGATTCTCCTAACGTCTATACACTTATATGCCAACTGACAAGAGATAACAAGATACTAGATGAATGTAGATTACCTGTAGGCTTCCGTCAATTAGAATTCAACCCGGTCAGCGGATTCCTGCTCAATGGCAAATCACTAAAGATAAAAGGAGTATGCGATCATCATACAGCCGGTGCTGTAGGAGCCGCCGTACCCGACGACCTACTTCATTATCGTCTCAAATTATTGAAAGATATGGGATGTAATGCGATACGCACCAGTCATAATCCCTTCTCTCCTGCTTTCTATAATTTATGCGATACGATGGGAATCATGGTACTAAACGAAGGATTGGACGGATGGAATCAACCTAAAGCCGCCGATGACTATGGAAATTACTTTGATGAATGGTGGCAAAAAGATATGACTGATTTCATAAAACGAGACCGTAACCATCCCTCTATCATTATGTGGAGTATCGGCAACGAAGTAACGGGAGCTACCCCCGAAATCCAACACAACCTGGTCAGCCTATTTCACCAACTGGACCCTGACCGTCCTGTCACTCAAGGAGGAACTGATCCTACTAGAGGTATGAAGACCGATTATCAAAAAAAATTCAACTATCTAGACATTATCGGCTTCAATGGAAATGGAGAAGAAATAGGAGAACTAGAACACTTCCACAAAAACTACCCAACACTTTGTGCCATTGCTACAGAGGTACCCCACACTTATCAAACCCGTGGCGTATACCGAAGCCAGACACAATGGAGAAGACGGGATTTCCCCGCTCCTTGGGAAAAAGGAAACATAAACTGGGAACAATTTAAACATCGGGTCTTTCCTATACCTGACCTGACGGAAAAAGAATGCTTCCCCGAAGAATCCGATTATCCCTATTATCAATCGTCCTACGACAATGCTTCTGTACGTATCAGCGCCCGTAAATCATGGCAACGCACCTGTTCTTTCCCTTGGTTAATGGGAGAATTCCGATGGGGCAGTTTTGACTATTTAGGTGAAGCCGAATGGCCTCAACGATGTGGCAATTTCGGTATTATCGACATAGCTGCCATTCCGAAAGACGCCTATTTCCTCTACCAAAGTTTATGGACCGACAAACCAATGGTACACCTTCTTCCGCATTGGACGCATCCGGGAAAAGAAGGAAAAACAATTCCCGTAGTCATTTATACCAACTGTGATGCAGTAGAGTTATTTATAAATAATGTATCTTTGGGCAGTAAACCTTATACAGGGGAGCAACTGATATGGTTAGTTCCTTATTCGCCCGGAAAAATAGAAGCCCGAGGCATAAAAAAAGGAAAAATCGTGGCAACAGACTGTTATCAAAGTGCAGAAGCACCTCATTCTGTCGCCCTTGCCAGTAACAAGTATTCTGTAAAAGCCGGTTCGGATGAAGTCATACGCATAGAGATCGACATAACAGATAAAAACGGAATTCCTTGTCCTTATGCCTCCAATGAACTCAGTTTCCACGTAAGTGGACCACTCCGGCTATTAGGGGTAGACAACGGAAACCCTACAGATATGTTTCCATACCAACAGCCCCACTGCCGTTGCTTTCGGGGAAAATGTGTAGTATTATTACAATCTGACGAAGAAAAAGGAAAAGGAACCCTGACTGTACAAGGAACAAAATTAGTAGAAAAAAAATTAATCATCGAAGTGATATGAAAAAAATTCTTTTATTACTCTGTTTATGCTTATTCATAGAAGAGGTTGCTTCTCGAGAATTAGACAAGACATTCCAGTTGCTTCCACAACCACAATCCATAGAACTGACTTCTGGAAAAGGAATCAATTATTGGGAGTTATCCTATATTCTGTCATCAGACACAACTTCCATCCCCATATTGGGAGATATGCTCAACAAACTTCCCCGTTGCCCACGAAAAGGGAAACCCATCCGGCTCCAACTCACCAGCCAGCATGTTCCTGCTTCTCCGGAAGGATACATGATGGAAATTAATGAAAAAGGAGTCTGTATATCAGCCAGAACCATGACAGGTATCTTCTACGGTTGCCAAACTTTAGAACAATTAATGGAAGACAGCCGGGATTTCAACATACTTATTCCAGCCATGCTAATCATCGATTATCCGGCCATTTCCTATCGGGCCGTGCACTTTGATGTAAAACATCATTTAGACCGCATGGAGTATTATTATCAGGAAATAGACAAACTGGCCCGATACAAAATAAACGCAGTTATTTGGGAGCTGGAAGATAAACTGCGTTATACCCGACGCCCCGAAATAGGTGCCCCCAATGCCATCAGCAAGCAGGAAATGCAAGCCTTATGCCGCTATGCCAAAGAACGGAATATTGAAATAACCCCCTTGGTCCAAGGTTTGGGACATGCCGGTTTTATTTTAAAACATCATTGGGAACTACGTGAAAACCCCGACAGCGACTGGGAGTTTTGCCCATCTGACCCTCGTACCTATGATTTGCAATTCGACCTTTACCGGGATGCTATCGAAGCCATGCCTTACAGCAAATACTTACATATAGGAGGAGATGAAATTACCGCCATAGGCATAGACCAACGCTGTAAAGCCACCGGAAAAACTCCATTTGAACTACAAATGATCTGGTTGAAAAAAGTATGCGATTTCGCAACAGCTCACAACCGCATTCCTATTTTCTGGGATGATATGCCATTAAAATACGGCGGTGTATGGGATTTGGTCAACAGTAATGAAACCCAGGATGAAATAGCAGCAAAATGGAACGATAAAAAATTGAATGAAAGCATCAAATTATTCCCCAAAGAATGTGTGTATATGCGATGGAACTACAAAGATGCCACCCAACCGGGGCATCAACGCATTTTACAATGGTATCATGACAAAGGACTGAAAGTAATGGGAGCTACCGCTGCTTCGTGTGGCAGTTCTCCATTTATACCGCGTGAAAATTCACTGGCCGGCTATATCAAAGGATTCAGCAAATTAGTTGCTCAAAATCAACTGGAAGGAATTTTGGCCACAGCATGGGATGATGGTTCCCCACACTCTGAAACGGTGTGGCGTGGATACATCGCACAGGGAGAATATGGCTGGAACCCAACAGCACGGACAGTCGAAGCCTTCAAAGCCGCACATGCCCAACGAGAATTTGGCTTTCATCCAAATGACAACCATATGGCTTTTCTGGATGAACTGGAACAAGAAGCATTTTTCTTTGATGATGCCCTGGTCAATTCGGGAAGGCGCAATCCGGCATGGGGAACTACTGATTTTACTTTAATCAGCCTACCGGATCCAGACGCACCGGGAGCATGGAGCCGTACCTACCAACAAAAAATAGCCCAAGCAAAGGTGGAACAAAAACGATATGAAAAAATATGCCAAGGCATAAAAGAGGCTAAACAACATGCTTTACGCAACCGCTATACATTAGAGGTATACGAACAGACAAACCACTTGTTCAACTTCCCTGTCCGTCTGATTCTAGCCTTGCACAACTATGATATCACTATACATGAACAAGACAAACAGACAGCATTGCAACAAATAAATGAAGTGTGCAATGACTTTCAGACCATGAGAAAACAATTGGAAGAGACCTATTCACAGACCCGTTTTATGGAACAACCTGACGGTTACATTGCTGACCAAAACCACCACAACCATCTTGCCGCCAAAACCAACAACAGCGACTGGTGGTATTATTATGAAATTCCAATGATAAGGAAGACAAGAACATGGATGAACTCTCAGACCGCCCGACAGAAAAACATTCCATAAGAAACAACGAATGAAACTTTAATATAAAAAATAATATGAACCTTATAATACAACACTACTTTATGAAACAACATTTTTTATCTTATCTCATCGCCCTGCTGCTATTTCCTCTCTATGAGATGCAAGCAGCCTACCAGCCTGAGTTTTCTACTGCCGGTTTCTATGAACTGGCAAACTCCGGACGTGAAGTATATTCCATGAATCCGGCATGGCGATTCCACAAAGGAACCGCTACAGGTGCGGAAACCACCGACTTTAATGACCAGGACTGGAAAGTGGTTTCCCTGCCCGACGGCATTGAATATGTACCGACTGAGGCCAGTGGATGTATCAACTATCAAGGCGAGGTATGGTACCGCAAACATTTCACTCCGGCAGATGAATTGAAAGGCAAAAAACTTTTCCTGCATTTCGAAGCTATCATGGGGAAAAGCAAAGTTTTCGTAAACGGCAATTTATTGACCGAACACTTTGGCGGATACCTGCCTGTAGTCGTTGATGTCACCGACGCACTGAATTGGGAAACAGACAATGTGATAGCCGTATGGGCAGACAACAGCAATGACCCCAGCTATCCTCCCGGCAAAGCACAGGATGTACTGGATTATACTTATTTTGGCGGCATCTATCGTGACTGCTGGCTAATAGCCCATCGTCCGGTTTTCATCACCGATCCCAATTTCGAAAACGAAATGGCAGGCGGCGGGCTTTTCGTGTCATACGACAAAGTTTCCGACACTTCCGCAGAAATAATCCTGAAAGCCCATATACGTAATGACAGTAAAAAGAACTTCAAAGGAGTAGTAGAATATGAACTTCAGCAACCCGACGGCACACAAGCCGCATTTCTGAACGATGTCATTCAAGTACGTCCGGGCAAGGCAGTCACTTCAAAAGATAAAATAATGTTGAAGTCTCCCCTGCTTTGGAGCCCTGAAACGCCTACGTTATATAACCTGATTGTCCGTATCCGCGACAATGAAGGAAATGTAGTGGACGGCTACCGCCGCCGCATCGGTATCCGCAGCGTAGAATTCAAGGGCAAGAACGGATTCTGGCTGAACGGCAAACCTTATCCAAGCCCACTGATTGGCGCCAACCGCCATCAGGATTTTGCCGTAGTAGGCAATGCCGTTGCCAACAGCATTCATTGGCGCGACGCTAAAAAGCTACGCGACGCAGGTATGAAAGTCATCCGGAATGCTCACTGCCCTCAAGACCCCGCCTTTATGGACGCCTGCGACGAACTGGGCTTGTTCGTCATCGTCAACACTCCGGGATGGCAATTCTGGAATGACGCCCCCGAATTTGCACAACGTGTCTATAGCGATATCCGCAACCTGGTACGGCGTGATCGCAATCACCCTTGTGTATGGTTATGGGAACCTATCCTGAATGAAACCTGGTATCCGGCAGACTTCGCCAAAAATACCCTCGATATTGTCAATCAAGAATACCCTTATCCGTATTGCTATTCCGGTTGCGACAGCGAAGCACGGGGACATGAGGTATATCCGGTACTCTTCACTCATCCGGCCAACGCGGACAAGGACTGGGCCATCAAAAGCCTCGACCCTAAAATAACCTATTTCACCCGCGAGTGGGGAGATAATGTAGACGACTGGAATTCGCACAACTCCCCCAGCCGTGTCAGCCGTGCCTGGGGAGAAGTCCCCATGCTGGTACAAGCCGGAGGCTATGCCAAGACCGACTATACATATACCTGCTACGATGCCCTCTACCGGACTTCCAGACAACACATGGGCGGTTGTCTCTGGCATTCCTTTGACCATCAGAGAGGATACCATCCCGACCCGTTCTACGGAGGAATCATGGATGCCTTCCGTCAGCCCAAGCTGTCATATTATATGTTCTGTGCACAGCGTCCGGCCAAGGAAAATCAGCACCTGATGGCAGATAGCGGACCGATGGTATATATTGCACATGCCATGACGCCTTTCTCTCCAAAGGATGTGACCGTATACAGCAATTGCGATGAAGTCAGACTGACCTTCTGTAAAGACGGAAAGCCACTGACCTACCGCAAGGACAAAGCAGAAAAAGGAATGCCTTCGCCCGTCATTGTTTTTGAAAATGTGTGGGATGTGATGTATGACAAAAAACTTGCCAGAGGAAACAAACACGAAGATTCATATCTTTTGGCAGAAGGTATCATAGACGGAAAGGTAGTGGCTACGCATAAGGTCATGCCGGCAAGAAGGCCGTCGAAACTGACTCTCTGGGCAGACAACGAAAATGTGACCATGAC
>OHDG01001033.1_pt1 | contig 13662 bp, 9 predicted proteins | sample 1566961 | NCBI WGS metagenome assembly OHDG01 (sample SAMEA3879539, study PRJEB24766) | human gut metagenome | biome: human-associated habitat; feature: feces | place: USA | collected 1985/1987
GTCTCCGTTGCCCACGATATGCCAAAGGGGGCGTGTCCATGTCCGGGCGGAGGGTGCTGGCGCTGTATGCGGCGTTGTTGTTCGGCTTTGCCGGAGTGCTGTGCAGGCTGTTTTATTTGGCGTCCAGCACGGATTATGCAGCCCGTGCGGCGGCACAGAGTATGGTCACGCTGGAACTGCCAGCCCGGCGCGGCGGCTTTTACGACTGCATGGGCCTGCCACTCACCGGGCTGGAAAAACGCTGGCTGGCTCTCTGCTTCCCGGGGCAGGAAAATTATACCCGCCTGTACGCCTGCACCGACACCGCCGGACAGGAACTGCTGTACCGCAGCCGCAGCCGGGCGGCTCCATTTCTCGTGGAGGTGGACCGGGACATGACGGCGCTGGGCATTCCATGCTATGCGGCGTCCCGGCGGTATGCAGCTGCACCGCTGTGCCCGCAGCTGCTGGGGTATCTGGACGGTGAGGGCCACGGTGCTGCCGGGCTGGAAAAAGCACTGGACGCGCTGCTCACCGGCAGCGGGGCACGGGACACCCTGCTGTGCCCGGTGACCGCGCAGGGCACCCTGCGCACCGGGGAGCAGGTGCAGCATCTGCAGGCGGACAGCGGAGCGGTGGGGGTCCGCCTGACCCTCTCCCGTTCTGTCCAGCGGGCGGCCGAGGCGGTGGCGGCGCAGACCATGACCACCGGCTGCATTCTGGTGCTGGACGTCCGCACGGCAGCCCTGCGGGCCAGCGTCAGTGTGCCGGGTTTTGACCCGGCTGACCCGGCGGCCAGTCTGGAAGCGCCGGACAGCCCCTTTTTAAACCGGGCCTTGCAGGCGTATGCGGTGGGGTCGGTGTTCAAGCCGGTGCTGGCAGCGGCGGCGCTGGAAGCCGGCCTTGCGCCGGAGTACGACTGCAACGGCGCGGTGGTGGTGGACGGGCAGATCTTCCGCTGCGCAGGCGGTGTGCCGCACGGCGAAGTGGACCTTTCGGCCGCATTGGCAAAGAGCTGCAACGGCTATTTTATCCGGTTGGGGCAGCAGCTGGGAGCACAGGCTCTTTTGCAGCAGGCGCAGGCGCTGGGCTTCGGGCGGAGCATCGGGCTGGCGGAGGGCCTTACCTCCCAGAGCGGAGCCCTGCCGGGAGCCGAGGAACTGGCCCAGAGCGGGCAGCTGGCCAATTTCAGCTTCGGGCAGGGCAGCCTGCTGGCAACGCCGCTGCAAGTGGCCGCCATGATGAACACCATCGCAAACGGCGGTGTTTACCGTGCGCCGTGCCTGCTGGACTGTGCGCTGGATGAAACATCCGGGGAAGAGCTGTCGGCCTTTGCCCGCCCGCAGGCAGAACGGGTGCTCACGGAGCAGACCGCAGCGGCTCTGCGCACCATGCTGGAGCAGACGGTGGCCGAGGGCACGGCACAGGATGCTTCCGGCCTGCCCGGCGGGGCGGCGGGCAAGACCGGTACCGCCCAGACCGGGCAGTTCACGGCCGAAGGGAAAGAGCGCAAGAACCTGTGGTTCGCAGGGTTTTACCCGGCCGAGGATCCGCAATACACCATCGTGGTCTTGCAGGACGGACAGACGCAGGCGGCGGTCTCCAGCGCGGCGGTGTTTGCACAGCTGTGCACGGCACTGCACTGGTTGGGATAAATGCGGAATTGTGCTTGCTTTTTTGCAGATGGTATGATACTATATAGTCGTATTTTTGCGTGGTTTTCCCATTCAATTTGAATAAAGGAGCGTTTCAATCCATGTCTGTTATCGAAATCGTTGGCGGCGCGATCCTGCTGGTCGCTTCGCTGGTCATCGTGTTCCTCACCCTCATGCAGCACACCCACGGCCAGGGCCTTTCCGGCGCCATCAACGGCAGTGCAGGCGGTGCCAACAACGCACGCCTGACCCCGGCTGACCAGATGTTGGCCAAGGTGACCCGTATTGCCGGTGTCGTCTTTTTCGTGGTGGCAATTCTGGCTTGCCTGTTCACCGGCCGTCTGGCAGGTTGATGCACCCCATGCAGCCCCGTGCTCTGACGGGGCTGTTTTTCTGTGTAAAACCGACATAGTTGAGTAAAAAAAGTGCGGGCAGCTGTCTTTTCGGGCTGCCGCAGCAGGGTGGGCAGCAATGCCCGGAACTGGCAGGGCTGCAGCCCGACGGAGGCCGCAGCCAGGAAGAGCAAGGAGAAAAATATTATGGCAATGCGCGATAAAATTGAGCACGCGATCCAGAATCAGCCGTGCACCGTGAAGGACCTCAAGTCAAAGTTCGGCGGGGACCGTGGCTCGGACCGCAAGGTGATGGAGGCCGTGGACCAGCTGGTGCACGAGGCTGTGATCTGCCAGCGGCAGGGCGTTTTCTTTACGGTGCGTTCCGGCCGCGCCGACAAGGCCCTGCTGTGCAAGGTGGTCAAGCTGGGCAAGAACTTTGCTTTTGTCATGCTGGAGGACGGCACCAGCGATATCTTCATCCCGGGCCGCTTCACCCGCGGCGCCATGCCCGGTGACAAGGTGCTGGTGGAAAAGTTTGAGCATCCCCGTGTGGAGGGCAGCGACGAGGGCGAGATCCTGGCCGTGCTGGAAGAAAAGAACGATCTGGTGGGCACCGTCCGCCGTGTGGAGGGCATGCTGAAGTTCGTGCCCGATGACTGCCCCGCCATCTCCATGCGGATGATGCGCGACTGCGAGGGCGGTGCCAAGGACGGCGACAAAGTGGCTGTGGAGATCCTGCAGCGCGGCAACCGGCAGGAAGATCACCGCGTGGGTGTGGCCATGCGCTTTGGCAGCTCCGACGAGGCCAAGCGCTGCGCCAAGGCTCTGCTCTATGCGCAGGACATCCGCAGCCGTTTCCCGGATAAGGTCCGCGAAGAGGCCAAGAAGCTGGAGAACGCCGAGGTGACCGAGGCCGACTGTGAGGGCCGCATGGATCTGCGCGCTCTGCCCATCTTCACCATCGACAGCGCTGAGACCAAGGACATCGACGACGCCATCAGCCTGACCAAGACGCCGGAGGGCGGCTTTGAGCTGGGCGTGCATATTGCGGATGTGTCTCACTACGTCAAGCCCGGCAGTGAGCTGGACAACGAAGCCTTTCACCGTGCCACCAGCGTGTACTATGCCGACCAGGTGGTGCCCATGCTGCCCAAGCAGCTGTCCAACGGCATCTGCAGCCTGAACGAGGGCGTGCTGCGCCTGGCGTTCTCCTGCCTGATGCGTCTGGATCAGGACGGCAATCTGACCGACTACAAGTTCGTCAAATCCATCATCTGCAGCCGGGTCAAGGGCGTGTATTCTGAGATCAACGCCCTGCTGGCCGGCACTGCCGATGCCGAGACGCAGGCCAAGTACGCCGAGGTGCTGGATCAGCTGCCCGCCATGAAGGAGCTGTACGCCCACCGCGCCCGCCTGCGCAAGGAGCGCGGCTGCATTGATTTCGAGAGCGGGGAAGTCAAGCTCATCCTGGATGAGAACGGCCACTGCATCGATGTGAAAAAGCGTACCTCCGGCGAGAGCGAGGCCATGATCGAGGAGTTCATGCTGCTGGCCAACCAGTGCGCCGCCCACTTTGCCCGGGTCAAGCAGATCCCCTTTGTCTACCGTGTCCACGAGGAGCCCAACGGCGAGAAGCTGGAGCGCCTGCACAGCCTGCTGCAGGCCTGCGGCATCAACGACCACTTTGCCAAGGAGGTGCCCACCCCCAAGGAGCTGAGCGCCATTCTGGAGGGCGTGCGCGGCACCCCGTTTGAGCAGATCGTCAACACCGGAATGCTCCGCTGCATGTCCAAGGCCTGCTATGAGGAAAAGCCCAAGGGCCACTATGGTCTGGTGCTCAAGGATTACGCCCACTTCACCAGCCCCATCCGCCGCTACCCGGATCTGGCCATCCACCGCATGATGACCGACCTGCTCAGCGGCACCGACAAGGAGACCATGATCGTCCGCTACACCGATTTCGCGGAGAAGGCCTCCAAACAGTCCAGCGAGCGGGAAGTGCTGGCCGTTCAGATCGAGCGCAAGGCCGAGGATTACTACAAGGCCGAGTACGCCCGCCGCCATCTGGGTGAGTGCTACGAGGGCATCATCTCCGGCGTGACCCAGCGCGGCATCTTCGTGGAGCTGGAGAACGGCGTGGAGGGCTTTGTGCCTGCTTCCAGCCTGACCGCCACCGGCACCACCCTCACCGAGGGGATCCGCCTTTCTGACCCCGCCTCCGGCAAGACCTGGAGCCTGGGCGACAGCATGATGATCACCATCGTCCGCGCCGATATCAACCTTGGCAAGGTCGATTTTGAGGTGGCACCCGAAAAAAATAACTGATAAAGAAACACAAGCGTTCACCTTCCCTGGAGGGTGAGCGCTTTTTTGTGCGGGGTTATACACAGTTTCGTCATATTTCCGACAATGGTTGTGTTTTGTATAAATTTTATACACTGTTCAGGATTTGTTTGTTGTTCTGAAAAAACCACTGGGGTATACTAGGCACAACGAAAGGGAAGACGACACAGAACCATGAACGCGGTCTTCCCAATACGATTTACAGGAGGTTCCCAGTATGTATTATTCCAGTGGCAACTACGAAGCATTTGCACACCCCAAAAAGCCTGAGGGCGTTGACAATAAATCTGCTTACCTCATCGGCTCCGGTCTGGCGGCCCTGACTGCCGCCTGCTACCTGGTCCGTGACGGCCAGATGCAGGGCGACCACATCCATGTGTTTGAGAAGGACCCGCTGCCCGGCGGTGCCTGCGACGGCTACAAGTACGATATCGGCTATGTCATGCGCGGCGGCCGTGAGATGGACAACCATTTCGAAGTCATGTGGGACCTGCTCCGCTCCATCCCGTCTCTGGAGACCGAGGGAGCCAGCGTGCTGGACGAGTATTACTGGCTGAACAAGGAGGACCCCAACAAGTCCCTCTGCCGTGCCACCGTCAACCGCGGCCAGGATGCCCACACCGACGGCAAGTTCGCCATCTCCGATCAGGGTGCCATGGAGATCATGAAGCTCTTCTTCACCCCGGATGAGCAGCTGCAGGACAAAAAGATCACCGATATCTTTGACGATGAGGTGTTCTCCTCCAACTTCTGGATGTACTGGCGCACCATGTTCGCCTTTGAGAACTGGCACAGCGCGCTGGAAATGAAGCTCTACCTCAAGCGCTATATCCACCACATCGGCGGTCTGCCCGATTTCACCGCCCTGCGCTTTACCCGCTACAATCAGTATGAATCCATCATCCTGCCCATGGTCACCTACCTGAAGGATCACGGCGTGGACTTCCAGTACGAGACCAAGGTCACCGATGTCCAGTTCAGGATCGAGGGCGGCAAAAAGCAGGCCAGCAGCGTGACCGTGGATCACAAGGGTGAGAGCAGGACCATCGACCTCACCGAGAACGACCTGCTCTTCATCACCAACGGCGGCTGCGTGGAGAGCTGCACCATCGGCTCTCAGGACAAGGCCGCGGGCTTTGATCCCACCATCAAGCCGGGCAACGGCTGGGATCTGTGGAAGAAGATTGCTGCACAGGATCCCTCCTTCGGCCATCCCGAAAAGTTCTGCTCTCAGCCGGAGCTGTCCAACTGGGAAAGTGCCACCATCACCACCCTGGACGACAAGATCCCCCAGTATATCAAGAAGATCTGCAAGCGTGACCCCTTCAGCGGCCACACCGTCACCGGCGGCATCGTCACAGTCAAGGATTCCAGCTGGCTGCTCAGCTGGACCCTGAACCGCCAGCAGCAGTTCCGTGACCAGCCCAAGAACCAGCTCTGCGTCTGGGTCTACGGCCTGTTCAGCGACAAGCCCGGCGATTACGTCAAGAAGCCCATGCGCGACTGCACCGGCCGCGAGATCTGCATGGAGTGGCTGTATCACATCGGCGTGCCCGAGGAGGACATTGCCGAGCTGGCTGAGCACAGCGCCAACACCGTGCCTGTGATGATGCCCTATATCGATGCCTTCTTCATGCCCCGTGCCTTTGGCGACCGCCCCGACATCGTGCCCCAGGGCGCTGTCAACTTCGCCTTCCTGGGCCAGTTTGCCGAGACCGGCCGTGACACCATCTTCACCACCGAGTACTCCATGCGCACCGGTATGGAAGCGGTTTATACCCTGCTCAACATCGACCGCGGCGTGCCCGAGGTCTGGGGCAGCACCTATGATGTCCGCAGCCTGATCGATGCAACGGTCAAACTGCGTGACGGCAAGAAGATCACCGATATGGATCTGCCCTTCATCCAGCGGGTGGCCCTCAAGGAAGTGCTCAAGAAGATCGAGGGCACCGACCTTGAGAAGTTCCTCAAGGAATACCATGCCATCTGATGCTGTCTGAGAATCGTCCCCCCGATCCTCTGACCCTCTTTTCTGAATGCGGCAAAGCCCTGCACCCTTTCCATGGGATGCGGGGCTTTGCCCTTTTTCTCGGATTTTTCAAACGTTTTACCAAAACAGTATGACTATTGTGGGATTCCTTGACACGAATTTTACAAAAATCCCTTGCGGAAACTGGGGTTCTATGTTAAGATTTAGGTAACAAACAGCCTTCTCGGCCTTGCTGAAGCCCGCCAGTTCCCCAAAAGGGAAAACAACGCTGCACAGCATGGAAGGAGAGGGCTGAAAGAGCGTATTGAATCAAAGGAGGTCTTTCCCTGTGAAACAGTTCATTACCCGCCGCAGCTTTATCAAGGCTGCCGGTGCTGCCACGGCACTGACCGCAGTTTCTGTCGGTGCACCCGCCGCCTTTGCGGAGGAGACCAATTGCTTCTTTGGTGACAAAGCGGATGTGACCATCCTCTACACCAACGATGTCCACACCTATATCGACAACAAGTCCCCCAAGCCCACCTATGCCGCCATTGCTGCCCTGAAAAAGAGCATCGAGGACACCGGCCGGGATGTGCTGCTGGTGGATGCAGGTGACCATATCCAGGGCACCGCTTACGGTTCCATGGATGACGGCGCTACCATCATCGAGCTGATGAACGAGGCCGGTTACGATCTGGCCACCCCCGGCAACCACGAGTTCGACTACGGTATGGCCCGTGCCAAGGCTGTGCTCCGGGAAGCCGACTTCCCCTATGTCTCCTGCAACTGGGTCGATCTGCGCACTGGCTTCAACGTCCTGCCCAGCGTCAAGTTTTTCTTTGTAGGCGGCCGCAAGATCGCCTTTGTGGGCGTGACTACCCCCGAGACCTTCACCAAGTCCACCCCGGCTTACTTTATGAACGATGCCCAGACCAAGTACATCTACGACATTCTGGGCGGCGAGGACGGCCAGAAGCTCTACGATGCCGTTCAGAAAGCCATCGACAAGGCTGAGTTCTGGGGCGCTGACACCATCATCGGTCTGGGCCATCTGGGCGTTGACCCCTCCTCCTCTCCCTGGACCAGTGAGGAAGTCATTGCACACACCCACGGCTTCACCGCCTTCATCGACGGCCACTCCCACACCGTGATGGCCAACAAGCAGGTCACCGATGCTTCCGGCAAGGCAGTCACCCTGACCCAGACCGGTTCTTACTTCAAGAACATCGGCAAGATGACTGTGGGCGCGGACGGCACCATCACCACTGAGCTCATCGACACCTACGAGGGTCTGGATGCTGCCGTGGCCGCCACCGCCTCCAACTGGATCAGCGCAGTGGACGATATGCTGGGCGAGGAGATCGCAGTGGGCGATACCAAATTCTACATCAACGATCCCGCCACCGGCAAGCGCCGCATCCGCTCCGGCGAGACCAACCTCGGCGACTTCGTGGCCGACGGCATCTACACCTACTTCAACGAGATCGAGGAGCTCCACTGTGATGTCGCCATTATGAACGGCGGCGGCATCCGCACCGATGTGGAGGCTGGCCCCTGGAGCTTCAAGACCTGCAAGACCGTCAGCCCCTTTGGCAACGTGGCCTGCCTGATGTCCGTGACCGGCCAGCAGATCCAGGACGCTCTGGAGTTTGGTGCCCGCTTTGCCGGTGCTGAGGGCAAGGAGAACGGCGGCTTCCTGCAGGTGGCAGGTGCAAGGTACACGATCCACCCCATGATCCCCAACACCGTTCAGACCAACGACAAGAATGTCTGGACCGGCAGCGCCGCCACCCCGCGTGTCAGCAATGTGGAGATCTACGACAAGACCACCGGTACTTATCAGCCCCTTGACCCGAACGCCACCTACGCTCTGGCCGGCATGAACTACACCCTGCGCAATCTGGGCGATGGCTTTGCCATGTTCGATGGCGCGACTCTCATCAAGGACTATGTCTCTGAGGACTACCTTGTCATGTCCAGCTATGCAGCTATGTTCGGCGGCGTGGATGCCAACGGTCTGCCGCATCTGGCAAGCGCCAACAGCCCGCTGGCCGATTACCCCGGCTACCTGCTCAACTACGAGGATCCGTACGGCGCAGGCCGCATCCAGATGATCTGGTAAATTAAGGATACGACCCTCTCCGTCAACGCCGCAGGCTTTGACGGAGAGGGTTATTTTTAAGCAGTATTGTCAGCAGGAAACGAACCCGGTTTGTGGATCAGGATAGGGGAAAGTTGCACAAATCCGGCAGAGCATCCTTGTATACTACGCCAAAGTTTGTGACTTTTTTATTTGTTTGCTTGCGAACGATCTGCACTGGAAGTATAATAAACGGGCAAGTAATATATCAGCTGTGCTGTTGCAGGCACAGAGACAAAGGAGAAACATTATGCAGACACGGTATACCAGCGCCGACCAGTGGGCAGAGGCCAAAGACGGCGTGATCCCTGCACCCTACGCTCTGGAAGAGGGCGAGCAGATCATTGACCAGTATCTTGAGCCGGTCATCTTCCACAACGTCAACGGCCCCGACATCGGTGTGACCACCTGCGGCGTGATCGTCAAGGACGGCCTGTACTTTAAGGATCTGGACAACAGCGGCGAGCTGGCCCCCTACAAGGATTGGCGGCTGAGCCCTGAGCAGCGCGCTGAGGATATGGTCAAGCATCTGCGGCTGGATCAGCAGGCAGGCCTTGTGCTGAACACCCTGTTCAACAGCCCTGTGGTGCCCACCCGTGCCGAGGCCACCAACGCCGAAGGCAAGCTGGAGCTGGGCAAGATCTACAAGCACCACAACCCCGGTGAAAAGCCCATGCCCGGCCCTCTGCCCGGCATGACCGTCAGCATTGATGACAGCCACGTTTTGGAAAAACACATCGCCGCCGGTGTTTACCGCGGTGACATGCGCTGCGAGGCCGGCATGGTGGCCCTGTACCACAACGCCGGCACCCAGATGCTGGAATACGAGGCCTGCAAGGGCGGCGTGGCCATTCCGTACTCTCTCCACACCAACCCCATCAACATCGGTTACCCGGACTCTCTGGGCATCGGCGCGGCTGTCATTGGCGACGGCAACACCGACATGGTCTATGAGATGGCCCAGACCGACCGCAAGATGATGAAGGCCGAGGGCCTGAACATCATGTACGGCCCTCAGGTCGATGTGACCTCTGACCCCCGCTGGCCCCGTACCTCCGGTACTTACGGTGAGCGTCCCGATGTCACCAGCGATATTGCAGAGGCTCTGGTCAAGGGCTATCAGGATGGCGACAACGGCCTGAACGAGGGTTCTGTTGTTCTGACCATCAAGCACTTCCCCGGCGATGCCCCCTCTGAGAATGGCTTTGAGCCCCATGTGCCCATCGGCCAGTGGCGCATCTACCGCACCCCCGGCTCTATGGAAAAGTATCATCTGCCCCCGTTCCAGCGCGCCTTTGACCACAAGGTCTCTTCCATCATGCCGGACTACTCCCGTATTGCCACCGATGGCCGTGCCGTGCCCCAGACCTACCGGGGCGAGGTGACCAGCACCGAGGAAGTGCCCAGCGCTTACAGCAAGGAGCTGATCACCGATCTGGCCCGGAACAAGATGGGCTTTGACGGCTATGTCAACTCCGACTCCGGCATCACCACCGTTCAGATCTACGGCGTGGAGAACCTCACCGAGCCTGAGCGCTACGCCAAGGCCATCTCTGCCGGTACCGATGTCATCGGCGGCAACACCGACCCCGAGAACATCGTCAAGGCTGTGGAGGACGGTCTGTTGCCCAAGGCAGATCTGGACCGCGCCAGCTACAACCGTCTGCTGAGCCTGTTCCGCACCAAGCGGGTGGATAACCCCTACCTCGATCCCGACAAGGCCGATCAGGCCCGCGTGGATAACTTCGACGGTGCCAAGAAGAAGGCTTACGAGGCCAACCAGAAGGCCGTTGTTCTGGTCAAGAACCACGAGAAGCTCCTGCCTCTGGCCAAGAGCCAGAAGGTCTGCATCGTCACCTTCAAGGGTGTGGACTCCGGCTTTGCACAGATGGCACAGGCTATGGGTGCCGGCCTGGGCAACACGGACGAGGATGCCGCTCTGCGCAAGACCCTGACGGAAGCCTTTGAGAAGAAGGGCTACACCGTGGTGGCCACTCCGGAGGAAGCCGATGTGCTCTACCTGCACGTCTGGCCCATCAGCAACGGTCTGGTGTTCAACCAGTACGCAATGCCCGTCATCGAGATGGGCGAGATCGTCACTGACGAGCGCGAGCGCAACAAGAGCCAGAAAAAGACCGGCAACAAGGTCACCGTTGTCACCCTGAAGGACGTGGAGAAGATCAAGGAACTGGCCGATGCCATCCATGCCCGCGGCGGCAAGGTGGTTGGCACCTGCGTGGTCTGCAACCCCTGGCTGCTGGACAAGCTGGAGCCCTACTGCGACGCACTGACCATCCAGTACACCGTCAGCGCCGTTGCCCTGAACAACGCCCTGAACGCTCAGGTCGATGTCATCAGCGGCGACTTTGCCCCCACCGGCAAGCTGAGCCTGACCATGGTCTCTGACCCCGCCGTCATTGCCATCACCGAGCAGGAGATCGACGGTGTGGTGCGCGAGATCTGCGCCTCTCCCAACGACGTGCCCGGCTACGATAAGGATCAGTACATCGATCCCGCCATCCTCGCTAACGTCAAGGGCGGCAGCTACGCCTACTGCGATGCCGACGGCAATTACTACCGCAGCGGCTTCGGTCTGAATTACTAATTACCGTTAACGAAAAAAAGAGCGATACAGCGTTTGCTGTATCGCTCTTTTTATTTACTGCTTTTCAAATTCCGCGGCGATCTCAGTCAGCAGTCTGCGGATGGGCAGGTGCTGAGGGCAGACCTTTTCGCACCTGCCGCACTGGATGCAGTCAGATGCCCGGCGGCCTGCGCCGGTATAGACATTATTATAGTAAAAGTCGGCGTTCCAGTCGTGATAGATCTGCTTGGTGTTCATCACGGCGAACAGGTCGGGGATGGCGATCTGCCTGGGGCAGCCGTCGGTGCAGTAGCGGCAGGCGGTGCAGGGGATCAGGTTCATGCCGCGGAAGATCCGCTGCACCTTCTTCACGGCTTCCAGCTCGGTCTCGTTCAGGGGCTGGAAGTCCTTCATGCAGCTGAGGTTATCCTTCATCTGCTCCATGCTGCTCATGCCGGAGAGCACCATCATCATGCCGGGGAAGCCCGCCGCAAAGCGGATGGCGTAGCTGGCTGGGCTGCCGCCGTGCAGCTCGTCCAGCACCTTCCGGGCCTCTTCGGGCAGGTTGACCAGGTTGCCGCCCTTCACAGGCTCCATGACCAGCACGGGCTTGCCGTGCCTGCGGCAGACTTCATAGCACTTGCGGCTCTGCACGGCGGGGTCGTCGTAGTCCACATAGTTGAACTGGATCTGCACCACCTCGATCTCCGGGTAGTCGGTCAGAATCTGCTCCAGTACCTCGGCATGATCGTGGAAGGAGATGCCCACATGCTTGATTTTGCCCTCGGCCTTCAGCGCAAAAGCGGTCTCATAGGCCCGGCATTTTTTGAAATGCTGGTAAAACATTGCACTCTGGGCGTGCATCAGGTAGAAATCAAAATAGTCCACACCGCAGGCTTCCAGCTGGCTCTGGAAAAAGGGACGGATGTCAGCCTCAGTTTTGAAGAAACTGCCGGTCAGCTTGTCGGTCAGGATGTAGCTGTCGCGGGGGTAGCGGCTGGTCAGGCAGGCCTTCAGCGCCGTCTCGCTCCGGCCCTGAAGGTAGCCGTGGGCCGTGTCGAAGTAGTTGAAGCCCTGCTCCAGAAAATAATCGACCATCCGGCTGGTTTCGGCCAGATCGATCTCACCATCCTTCAAGGGCAGGCGCATACAGCCAAAACCGAAGTTTTTCTTGATGTTTTCCATGTCCAATACTCCTCTCGTGTGCAAGGGCGGAGTGCACTCCATAACCCGGATACGACAAAAAAAAGACATCCGGAGTGTTCGGATGTCTTTTTGGTTGGGGATGAGAGAATCGAACTCCCACAAGTAGAGTCAGAGTCTACCGCACTACCACTATGCAAATCCCCATCAGCTTGGGTCTGTCTTGCGGGGTAAGCCGCTCAACGTGTGCTATTATACGGAAAAAGCGCCGCTTTGTCAAGCGCTTTTTTGAAATTTTTTGCAGAAATCGGAAAAAAGACGCACTTTCGCGGGAGTTCTTGCGAGCTGCTTGATTCCGTCATCCTTCTCATGCTCTTTGCATATACTGGAAATCAGAAGAAGCAAAGACGCACAAAGAGGAGGAACTGCCATGACCCAGACCACGCAAAAGGAAAAGACCCTGCTTTCGCCCCGCATCCCGCGGGACACCGAACACGAGCGCTACCACCCGGAGCTGGAGGAGGAGCTGAAAGAATGCCTGTTCTGCCTGCACCGGAACGAGATGATGTTCGACCTTGAGGTGGACACCGACCTCATCGAACAGCACATCTATGAGCGGCAGGCCCTTCTGGCCCGCTACCGGTACTTATTGGGCAAGGCCCGGGAGCTGGGGCTGCATACAATATTGGAAAAGTATCAGCCGGTGGGGTAAGGCTTCGTCTTTGTACAACCTCTCAGTCTCACTTCGTTCGACAGCTCCCCTAGTAGGGGAGCCTCTGGCGAAACCGTTCACTTTGCGGGGACTGCCAAGGCCTCTCCTACAAGGAGAGGTGGCATCGCGTCAGCGATGACGGAGAGGTTGTACGAAGGGAAGCCTGACCGTAAGCACTAAAAAGGACCCCCTTTCGGAGATTGGAGCTCCGGGAGGGGGTCTTTCCTTTTGGGTGAGCCAATGGACTCATTTGCTTCCACATTTACTATCTTTAGTATATGCCATTCTCCCCAAAAGTCAAGCGCTGCACAGAAAGTTTACAGTCACTCTTCTCTTGGCATCTCCTGTATCTTTTTGGCGAAAAGAGTGGTATAATGGTTTTGCGGCCTTGCCCGCCCATTTATTCGGGAGGGGAGGTGAGAAAAATGCCTAGTATTACCACTTTTATGCTGTCCGTCGCAGCAAATGTAATTTCGTACTACATTTGCAAGTGGCTTGACGGATTGTCTACGGGCCGTAAGCACTAAATAAAGAAACCCCCTTTCGGAGCGGCAACTCCGTGAGGGGGTTTTCTTTTGCTTTGGTGAGAAGAATGGAAAGTATCATTCTTTCTTACTTTCATTATATGCCATTCTCCGCAAAAGTCAAGCACTGCACAGAAAGTTTACCGTCACTCTTCTCTTGGCAGGCCCTGTATCTTTTTGGCGAAACGTGTGGTATAATGGGTTTGCGGCCTTGCCCGCCCATTTTATTCGGGAGGGGAGGTGAGAAAAATGCCTAGTATTACCACTTTTATGCT
>OHDG01001041.1_pt1 | contig 13593 bp, 10 predicted proteins | sample 1566961 | NCBI WGS metagenome assembly OHDG01 (sample SAMEA3879539, study PRJEB24766) | human gut metagenome | biome: human-associated habitat; feature: feces | place: USA | collected 1985/1987
AGCTGGATACTCAGGTGGACGTCTCCGAAATGATGGGCGCTGAGATCTACCTGTACCTGGAGTACAAGGGCAACAAGATGACCGCTCGTGTGGCTCCCACCTCCAAGGCCCGCAACGGAGACACCGTCCGCGTTGCCTTTGACCCGCACAAGGTCCACCTGTTCGACATCGAGACCGAGCAGACCATCCTGAACTAAGCTGCAATTATGTGACGATCATTTTTTGATCCTCCTATCATCATACAGAGAACCGTCGGCAGGGAAACCTCCGGCGGTTTTCTGTGTCTATGGACAAGGCAGACAAAAAGCAGCCGCGTGCCTTTTGGAAGGCACGCGGCTGCTTTTGCTTTACCGGCAGCTCATTGCCGCAGGGCGGTCAGGCCCGGCGGGAGAAGTGAAACGGAGTTATACCAGCTGGGGCCCCTCCCCTGCCAACCGGCACAAAAAAGCCCCGGAGGGCAGCTTTGCAGCCACACTCCGGGGGAAAGGATGAGGAATTATTATTTACCCATAGTACCGTAGTAGTCCTTAATGCGGACAGCGATACCGATATAGCTCCGCTCGTTATTGCTGCTGACCACAACACCTATATTGGACCAGATGCCATCCTGGTTCACGCTGGCATCAACCCTCGTATCGACATGTTTCGAAATCTCAGTCAGCACTAGATTCAGGAATGTATCCTTGTAGTCATATCGAGCGGTAATCGTAACGACCAGATCATTCCCTACCTGCTTCGGGTGGATTCTGAATGCCCCAGCATAGCCAAGGACGTTGAACTGACCGTTGAGATCCTCGTCCAGCTGAGCTTTAGCCACCGCACGAAGCTGTGCATCATTGGTCACTTGGACGCCCTTCTGGTTACTGATCTGGTTCAGCACTTTCTGCTCCTCAGGGTTGTTGACGGACCCACCGCCGCCACAGGCGGTAAGCATCAGCAGAGCCATGGCACCTGCCAGTAACAGGGCTGCGAACTTCTTCAGGTTTTTCATAGGATCTCCCTCCAGTCTGGTTGTTTTTGCGGATATGTTTCGTGATTCACGAAGATGCATCCCCGGCCGGGGACGCCTTCCTTGTCTCAATTATATCGAACAAAAGCCAGGGCTGTCAATGGGGGAGTTCCCTAAAAAATCAGAGGCTGATTCGTGAAAAAGTTACGAAAACAGGTGATATTTGTTGCGCTATTGTAACTGCCATACCAAACTTCGCAAAGAACCTTTGCCGCTTGGAATTTTCTGCCACCGGCCCGGAGGCCGGGGCTGTTTTTCTGGCAGAGACAGTGCCCTTAAATTTGGACAGATGCTGTGTCCAGGGTGCCCTCTCCGCGGCCCCCCAGACGGCAGCGGAAATCCTGGTAGCCAAAGTGGGCCAGCCGGGCCAGGCTGCCGTCGGACCGCAAAAGCCAGATATCCGGCAAGGGCATCCCGTTAAAGGTGTTGTTTTTGCAGGTGGTGTAGATGGCCATATCTCCAAACACCAGCCGCTGGCCCGGGGCCAGAGGGGCCTTGAAGCTGTAATCTCCCATCACATCCCCTGCCAGGCAGGTGGGGCCGCCCAGCCGCACGGTGCAGGGCTTTTCGCCGGGGTCTCCGGCGTCCAGCAGGGGCGGGCGGTATGGCATCTCGATAACATCCGGGGTGTGGCAGGCGGCAGAGGTATCCAGGATGGCAAGGCGGGTGTCTCCATTCTGCAAGGTGTCCAACACGGTGGTGATCAGATACCCGGCGTTGAGGGCCCAGGCCTCTCCCGGCTCCAGGTACACCTGCACCCCGTAGGTCTGCTGCACCTGGCAGATGCACTGCTCCAGGGTGGCCAGGTCATAGCCGGGCCGGGTAACGTGGTGGCCGCCTCCAAAGTTCACCCACTTCATCTTGGGCAGCAGGTCTGCGAATTTTGCCTCCACCGCTTTCAGGGTCACGGCCAGGGCGTCGGCGTCCTGCTCGCAGAGGGTGTGGAAGTGGAGGCCATCCAGCAGCTCCGGCAGCTCCGGGTGGGCCGCCACAGCGGCGTCCCACTGGGCCCGGGTGGTGCCCAGGCGGCTGCCGGGGGCACAGGGGTCATAGATGGCATGGCCCTCCTGGGTGGAGCACTCAGGGTTTACCCGCAGGCCCACGCTTTTGCCGGCAGCCTTGGCCGCCGGGCCAAACTGGGCCAGCTGCCCCGGAGAGTTGAACACGATGTGGTCGGCGTACTGCAACAGCTCTGCGAACTCGTCTGCCCGGTAGGCAGCGCAGAACACATGGTTCTCCTTTTCCGGCAGCTGCTCCCGGCCCAGGCGGCTCTCGTACAGGCCGCTGGCCTCGGTGCCTGCCAGGTAGGGGGCCAGCACCGGGTACACATCAAAGTTGGAAAAGGCCTTTTGGGCCAGCAGAGCCCGGCATCCGGTGCGCTGCTGCAGCTCCAGCATGATCTGACCATTGCGGCGCAGCTGGGCTTCGTCCAGCAGGTAGCAGGGGGTGGGCAGACTTTGCAGCTGCTGTTCCGTCAGGTTTGCCAGCCCTGCAAAGGGCGGGCGGCGATCCTCCAGCCGCATCAGTCCACCAGAGCCGGGCTGTGGCTCTCGCTGCGGGGCAGGCCGTACTGATCCAGGGCCTCCAGATACGGGTCCGGATCAAACTCCTCTACGGTGTGGACGCCCTTGGTGGTCCACTTGCCGGTCAGCAGCATCAGGGCACCGCACATGGCAGGCACGCCGGTGGTGTAGCTGATGGCCTGGCTGCCCACTTCCTGGTAGCATTCCTGGTGGTCGCAGACATTGTAGATGTAATAGGTCTTGTCCTTGCCGTCCTTCTTGCCGGTAAAGATGCAGCCGATGTTGGTCTTGCCCTTGGTGCGGGGGCCAAGGCTGGCAGGGTCCGGCAGCAGAGCCTTCAGGAACTGGATGGGCACGATCTCCTGGCCGTTGAAGTTGACCGGGGTGGTGGACAGCATGCCCACGTCCTCCAGACAGCGCATGTGGTCGAGGTAGCTCTGGCCGAAGGTCATAAAGAAGCGGATGCGCTTTGCCTCGGGGATGTTCTTGGCCAGAGACTCGATCTCCTCGTGGTGGAGCAGGTACATATCCTTCTGGCCCACCTGATCAAAGTTGTACTCCCGCTTGATGCTCATGGCCGGAATCTCCACCCAATGGCCATTCTCCCAGTAGCTGCCGGGGGCAGATACCTCGCGCAGGTTGATCTCAGGGTTGAAGTTGGTGGCAAAGGCATAGCCGTGGTCGCCGCCGTTGCAGTCCAGAATGTCGATGGTGTCGATGGTGTCGAACTCGTGCTTCTTGGCGTAAGCGCAGTAAGCCTGGGTCACGCCCGGGTCAAAGCCGCTGCCCAGCAGGGCGGTCAGGCCGGCCTCCTCAAACTTCTTGGCGTAGGCCCACTGCCAGCTGTAATCAAAGTAGGCGGAGAAACCGGCCTCCTTGCAGCGCTTCTCGTAAATGGCGCGCCACTCCGGGTCATCGGTGTTCTCAGGCTCGTAGTTGGCGGTGTCCATGTAGTTCACGCCGCAGGCCAGGCAGGCATCCATGATGGTCAGATCCTGATAGGGCAGGGCGATGTTCATCACCAGATCGGGCTGGTAGCTCTTGATGAGGGCGATGACCTCATCCACGTGGTCGGCATCCACCTGTGCGGTGGTGATCTTGGTGGTGGTCTTGGGGGCCAGCTCGGCGGCCAGCTTGTCGCACTTTGCCTTGGTGCGGCTGGCGATGCAGATCTCGGTGAACACCTCGGGGACCTGGCAGCACTTGTGGATGGCAACGGAGGCCACGCCGCCGCAGCCGATGATCAGAACTTTGCTCATATCGGTTACTCCTTTATCTGTAAAGTTGTCTTTTTACGGTCTGTCCTTATACCTGAAAGCCCGGCCAGCCCTTGTCCAGCGCAATCAGCAGCTCCCGCAGGACCTTGCAGGCCGTGGCTGTGGAAACGCCGGTGGTGTCCAGCGTGGGGGCCAGCTCGTTGAGGTCCGCACCCACGATGTTGGCCTTGGTCACGGTGCGGATGGCCTCCAGCAGCTGCAAAAAGCTCACGCCGCCGGCCTCCGGGGTGCCGGTGCCGGGGAAGCAGGAGGGGTCCAGGCAGTCGAGGTCGATGGTCAGGTAAACGGGCACCTTGCTGGCACAGAGCTGCTCAGTGAGCTGGGCAAGGCCCGTGAAATCGAACTTGTGCATCTCGGTGTGGGCAGCTGCGAACTCAAACTCGGTGCGGTCGCCGCTGCGGATGCAGAACTGGTGGATGCGTCCGTCGCCGATGAGGTCATGGCAGCGGCGCAGGACACAGGCGTGGCTGAGCTTTGCGCCCAGATAGTCGTCCCGCAGGTCGGCGTGGGCATCAAAGTGGACGATGTGGAGGTCGGGGTACTTTTCCACCATGGCCCGCACGGCACCCAGCGTGACCAGATGCTCGCCGCCCAGCAGGAGCGGGAACTTGCCGTCGTGCAGGATCTCTGCCGCGCGGCTCTGGATGTCGGCCAGTGCGCTCTCGCTGGAGCCGAAGCAGAGCTCCAGGTCGCCGCTGTCGAAGATGTCAAAATCGGTCAGGTCGGCGTTCTGGTAGGGGCTGTAGGTCTCCAGACCGTAGCTCTCGTGCCGGATGGCAGCCGGGCCGAACCGGGCCCCCGGGCGGTAGCTGGTGGTGGAATCGTAGGGGGCACCGTACAGCACGATGCTGGCGGCACGGTAGCTGCTGTCACAGCCGATAAAGGTTTCAACGTTGGGGTAAAGCATCAGTGTTCCTCCACTTCCCGCAGCATCTCCTCCAGAAAAGCCGGCAGGTAGAATGCTCCGATATGCAGTTTGGTGGTGTAGTACCGGGTGCGCATGTTCAGGGCCTTCCAGGCGTTTGCATCCAGATCATCGATGGGGTGGTACTTCTTGCTGGCAAAGCCGAACAGCCAGTAGCCCGCCGCAAAGGTGGGGATGTGGGCCTGATACACCCGGCTGATGGGGAAGGTGGAAGCAATGCGCTTGTGGCTGCGCTGCATGGCGTTGGCATCCTCGGCGTAAAAGGGGCTGCCCTGCTGGTTGACCATGATGCCGTCCTCTTTCAGGGCGTTGAAGCAGCTGCCGTAGAACTCGCGGGTGAACAGGCCCTCGCTGGGGCCGAAGGGGTCGGAGGAGTCCACGATGATGAGGTCGTATTCCTCCTCGCACTGGCGGATGAACTTGAGGGCGTTCTCAAAATAGATGTGCACCCGGCGGTCATCCATGCGGCAGGCGTTGCTGGGCAGGAAGGCGCGGCAGGCTTCCACCACCTGCGGGTCCATCTCCACAAGGTCGATGCGCTCCACCCGGTCGTAGCGGGTCAGCTCCCGCACCACGCCGCCGTCGCCCGCGCCGATGACAAGGATATCCTTTGCCTCCCGGTGCACGGCCATGGGCACGTGGACGATCATCTCGTCGTAGATGAATTCGTCCCGCTCGGTCAGCATCACATTGCCGTCCAGTGTGAGCACCCGGCCAAACTCGGGCGTTTCAAAAATATCAATGCGCTGATAATCGCTCTGCTTGGAGTAGAGCTGCTTGTTCACCCGGATGCTGTGCTTCACATCGGGGGTGTGAAATTCCGAAAACCAAAACTCCATCTGTTTTCCCTCCTTATGCCAGAACGTTCAGGTGCAAAATATCAGGGTCCTCAGGGCCGGTCATGCTGCAGCCCTTGGCCTTGGCGTACTCGATATAGTTCAGGATCTCCTTGGTGATGCGCTCGCCGGGGGCCAGAATGGGGATGCCCGGCGGGTAGCACATGACGAACTCGCTGCAGACCATGCCCTCGGTCTCCCGCAGGGGCAGGCTCTTTTTGGGGGCATAGAAGGCCTCCTGCGGGCTGGCGGCCACCACGGGGTCGATGTATTCCTGGCTCAGCAGGCCGGTGCCGTCGGTGTGGTAGCGGCGCTTGATCTCGGCCAGAGCGCTGACCAGCCGCTCAATCTCCTGGGGGCGGTCGCCGATGGAGAGGTAGGCCAGGATGTTGCCGATGTCGCCGAACTCGATCTGGATGTCGTACTCATCCCGCAGGATGTCGTAGACCTCGATGCCGGCAAGGCCGATGTCCAGCGTGTGGACGCTGAGCTTGGTGGTGTCAAAGTCAAAGACAGAGTTGCCGTTGCACAGCTCCTTGCCAAAGGCATAGTAGCCGCCCACGGCGTTGATCTCTTCCCGGGCGTACTCGGCCATATCCGCCACCTGATGGAACACCTGCCGCCCCCGCAGGGCAAGGTTGCGGCGGGAAATGTCCAGACTGGACATGAGCAGGTAGCTGCCGGAGGTGGTCTGGGTCAGGTTGATGATCTGCCGCACATAGCCCTGATGCACATTGGGCCCGATGAGCAGCAGGCTGCTCTGGGTCAGGCTGCCGCCGCTCTTGTGCATGGAGACCGAGGCCATATCGGCCCCCGCAGCCATGGCGGAAACGGGCAGGCCGTTGCCAAAGTAAAAGTGAGTGCCGTGGGCCTCGTCGGCCAGGCAGAGCATCCCGGCCTCGTGGGCCATCTTCACGATGGCGCGCAGGTCAGAACAGATGCCGTAGTAGGTGGGGTTGTTCACCAGAACGGCCACGGCGTTGGGGTGCTCCTTGATGGCCTTGGCCACCTGCTCCCGCTTCATGCCCAGCGAGATGCCCAGCCGCTTGTCCACCTCGGGATTCACATAGACCGGGACCGCGCCGCAGAGCACCAGTGCGTTCAGCACACTGCGGTGCACGTTGCGGGGCAGGATGATCTCATCGCCCCGCTTGCAGGCTGTCAGCACCATGCTCTGCACAGAGCTGGTGGTGCCGCCCACCATTAAAAAGGCATGGGCTGCGCCAAAGGCATCGGCGGCCAGCTCCTCGGCCTCCCGGATGACCGATACCGGGTGGCAGAGATTATCCAGCGGCTTCATGCTGTTCACGTCCACACCCACGCACTGCTGGCCCAGAAAGGCCGTCAGTTCCGGGTTGCCGCGGCCCCGCTTGTGGCCGGGCACATCAAAAGGTACCACACGCATCTGCCGGAACTGCTCCAGCGCCTCATAAATGGGCGCACGGCGCTGATCCAGCCGGAACCGTGTACGGTTCTCACTCATCTTTTCTCCTCCGTCCCTGGTTCCGGCGCAGCAAAAAAGCGCAGGCCCACCACACTGGTGCAGACCTGCGCTTGAAAAAGCGTTCTGAACATGCAGACAAAGCCCCCGGTGACACTGGGGAAAACCTCCGCATGGTTCGAAAAGACGGGATGACGAGAGTCTATATAGCAATTACACTTTTACTACTCTTATTGACCGTTTCACAAGTCTGCGCACGTTCTGCGCAATTTCATGGCTGTAAAGGAACCAACTTATAAAATTTGAGCTTTCAACTCAATCAATAATGGCAGCTTGCGCCGCCGGTCGGCAGTGGACCCGGCTGTCCGTATGGCCTTAGCCCCGATGGGCGGTCCCAGGTAATTTGCTTTGAAAAGACTCTGACACGCTTTGTCTCTCAAAATCGATGATATCTTATCATGCTATGAGGGTGGTGTCAATACTTTTTGGGAAAATAAAGCGGAAAATGGGCAAGCGGATCGCATTATGACAAGGACACTGTAAAGACATGGTAAAAGTGTGGCGAAACACTTTGCACAGACACGGCAAAACGCTTTTGCTTGACAAATGAAAGAAATTCTACTATACTGATTCTTACCGGTGCGCCATCGCCAAGCGGTAAGGCAGGGGACTTTGACTCCCCCATCGTAGGTTCGACTCCTGCTGGCGCAACTGAAAAAGAACCCGCAGGGGGCCTGGGTGACAGGTTCCGTGCGGGTTTTATTTTTTTGTGAAAAGAGGGTGTTTGTGTGAACGAAGAGAATTCTCTGCTGACCGGGGCAGTGCGGCCCGCGTTGCTGCGGTACGCGCTGCCCATTATCCTGAGCATGGTAGCAACACAGTTTTACGCCGTGGCCGATACCATGATCATCGGCCTACGGCTGGATGCCGATGCGCTGGCGGCAGTGTCCAACGCTTCCACGGTGCTGATGATCTTTCTGTTCATCTCCGGCGGCATGGAGCTGGGCGGCGGCCTGCTGGTGGCGGCGGGCAAGCCCACTGCCACAAAGCATGAGATGACAGAGCTGCTGTACAACCTGCTGTTCGTGGATGAGGTCATCGCCCTGTTGACCACGGCAGTGGGCTTTGTGACCCTGCCGGCCCTGCTGCGGCTGATCAACACGCCTGCGGAGATCCTGGATACCGCTGTGCTCTATGGGCACATCTATCTGCTGGGGCTGCCATTTCTGATGCCCTACGATCTGAGCAAGGAGTGTGTCATGGGCTGCGGCGATTCCAAAACGCCGCTCAAGGTCATTGTGGCGACCAGCGTGATGAACATTGTGCTTGACCTTGTTCTGGTGGGGCCCTTCGGGGTGGCCGGTGCGGCGGCTGCCACAGCGGTGGCGCAGGTGGCGGGCGCAGTTTACATGGTGGCATTTCTGCGCCGCACCCAGATGGACGCGGCCTTCTCGCCCCGGATGCTCAAGGCGCGCTATGCCAGGGATATCTTCCGGCTGTCGGCCCCCAACAGTGTCCAGCAGGCCAGCGGCACCATCATCACCACGGTCAAACAGGGGCTGCTGGGCGGCCTGGGTGTGGAAGCCATTGCAGGCTTCTCCTGCGCAGGCAAGCTGTCCAGCCTGCTGATGATGCCGGTGTTCGGCTTTGTGCAGTCCACAGTGTTCTTTATTGCGCAAAACACAGCCGCCCTTCAGCCGGGCCGTGTGAAAGAGGGCCTGCGGGAAGGGCGGCGGATCTTGTTGGTGTATTCGCTTGGGGTGGTGGCGGTCTGCATCGGCCTGCGGGGACCGCTGCTCCGGCTCTTTACCACCGACCCGGCAGCGGCCAGCTACGGCTGCACCATGCTGGCCTTTGAGTCGGTGACCTACCTGTTTGTGGCACAGAAGCATCTGTTCGAGGCCCGCCTGCGCGGTGCCCAGAAGATGGGGCTGTATCTGGCCTCCAGCCTGGGGCAGATCGCCCTGAACCTGCTGGCCTGCGTGATCCTGGTGCCCCGCATCGGTTTTGCAGGCTTCTGGATGTCCAGCTGGATCAGCGCACCCATCGGAATGCTGCTGGCGGCGGCGCTGGCGAACCTCTCAGGCACTTCGCACCAGCTCCCCTAATAGGGGGGCTTGCCTCTCCTATTAGGAGAGGTGGCATCCCGCCGGGATGACGGAGAGGTTCAGCCAATCACCTCATACTGAAAATACTCGCACTTGACCTTGCTGCCCACCTCGATCTCGGGAGGCAGCAGGGCCAGCGCAACGGGATTCAGCTCGTCACTTTCAATGTCGGTGCGGCGCAGGTTGACATAATCGCCGTCAAAGCTGACGACCTCGTAATACCAGGGGCCCATAGGATACCTTCTTTCATTTGAGCTTTTCTTTGAGCTGTCGCTTTTTGGAGCGGCGGCTTTTTTAATGCTTCCGTCTTTTCTTTTCGTCCCAGGCAAAGTACCCGGTGTAGAGCAGGAACACGGGCAGGGCGGCAAGGGTGACAGTCCGGCTCAGGCGGATGCCGTCCGGCTGATAGACAAAGTCGATGGTGACCGTTCCGGCGGGGCAGAGGACGGCCATCAGGCCCTCGTCCACCCGCAGGATCTCGGTCTCCTGCCCGTCCACATAGGCTGTGAAGCCGTCATCGTAGGGCACGGAGAAGAACATCAGGTTGGCCCTGTCCAGCGTAGCTTCAGCGTGGAAGCCTGCGCTGTTCATCTCAAAGGTGGTGCAGGCAGAGGCCCGGCGGTCGGCGCAGTCCTGAGTGTAGCGGGTGTAGGTCAGGTCGTTGAGCTCTGCTGTGGGCAGGGGCGTGAGGTACTGCCCGTAGGCCACCGCATCCTCCTCAGTGAGCACCAGTGCCCGCATGAGCAGGTTGGAGCGGGTGGGGGTCACGGTGTCCTCGTACTGGGTCTCGGTGAGGTAGTAATCGTAGGTGAAGCCCATGGGAACGTAGTTCTGATTCTCGTAGAGAACATAGCCGTCCAGGGTATCGTAATACGCCCAGCCCTCATCGGCCTCAGCGTGGAACTGCTTCTGATGCGCGAGTGTGGTCAGCAGGTATCTGACGCTGAGCAGGCCGCGCAGGGCGTAGTTGGAGAGCTCGGGCTGACTGCGCACATCCCGCTTGACCCCCAGTGCAGGGTAGAAGCTGAGGATGCTGGGAGCGGCGGTGCTGCCGAAATACTGCAGGCAGCTCTTGTCCAGCCACAGGCCCAGATTGTCGTGGGTCTTGTAGGTGTCAATGCGCCAGTCGCCCTCGGGCAGATCCTCCTTCAGGGCCAGCGCGTTGATGTACTGCTCCACAAGGTCACTGTCGGTGTTCCACTGGCCGAACTTGCCAATGCCGATGTGGACGATGCCGAACAGGCAGCTGAACGCCAGCACACCGGCCAGCAGACGGCGGGCAAAGACCCTGCGCTGCTGCCAGCGCCTGCAGATGCAATGGTAGACGGCCAGCCCGCCCAGACCAAAGGCGAGCACTGCGCAGTACTGGCCCGGATTCTGCAGCACGCCCAGGCTCCACTCTTTGGTGGTGGCATCCTGCACGGGCACCAGTGCAAAGGCCAGCGTAGCGATCATCACAAAGGCAATGCTCCGGGCGGGGCGGGCGAGGTCGAGGCTGGGGTCCTCCCACGCGCTCACCGTCATGGCAGCAAGGATGAGCACCGGCATGTAGAACCACCGGGCATAGTAGCTGGAATTGAGGGCATAGAACGCGCTGTTCAGGATGGGCACCAGCGCAAATACCATGCAGACGGCAATGATCCGCTTTTTGCTGTCGCCCTGCCGGGTACGCCAGTAGGCCACCACACCGGCCAGACTGCACAGGGGCAGATAGGCTGTCATGCTGGTCCATTTGATGATGCCCTCAGACCAGATGGAGGTCATATAGGGGGAATCCGGGGGCAGCACCCAGCTCAGCAGGATGGCCAGATACTGCTGGGGCTTGGAATAGGTCAGAAAGCCCCAGCCGGAGGAAAGATCGATGGTGCGCGGGTTCTGCAGCACGCTGAGGACAGTGGGCCAGAGCACCACAAAGCCCAGTGCCACGCCCAGCAGGCTCTCAAAGGCCAGCTGACCGAAGAGGCGGGGCGTGAGCCGGAACTCCCCGGCGGAGAGCTTGCAGACGAAGTAGATGACAAGGAAGAGCACCTGCCCCACAAAGAAGAAGTAGTTGTTGAGCAGGTTCACCGCCACCCAGAAGGCGAACCATCCATGGCGGCGCTCGTAGATGGTCTCATCCAGTGCCCAGAGCATCCAGGGGAAGAGGGCCAGCACATCAATGAAGTGGTTGAAGAAGATGTTGTACAGCCCCCAGCCCGAAAAGGCGTAGAGGGCCGCACCCAGCACTGCAAAGTTCGGGTCTTTGACGTAGCGGCGCAGGTACAGATACGCGCCGCCGCCCGCCACCGCGAACTTGAGCACCAGCAGCGGCACCATGAGGTAGGGGAGCCAGTTCTGCGGGAAGAGCAGGGAAAACCAGAAGAAGGGGGAGCCGTACAGGTAGAACGAATAGGCGTTCATGGTTCCGCTGCCCAGGTCAGTTGCCCAGGAAAAGGTGTTCTTCACGCCTCCGTATCCGGCGGGGTAGCCTGCCCCCTTGAGAAAGCCGTTCATGTAGCGGTAAAAGCTGATCTGCTGGCTGTTGAAATCGCCTGCATAGTGGAAAAAGCCGCCGTCCAGCAGATAGAACGGCAGGAAGATGAGGGCGGCTGTCAGGGCACAGAGCCCCACGGTGAGCCAGAACTTGTCCTGCTTCTGCCCCAGCATCCGGGGCGAAGAATGAAATGCAGTCATGCGTCAGTCCTCTTTTCAGTATCGGAAATTTCCCGCTTACGGGAACGGCACCTCGCGGGTGTCATCAGGGTCCTGCGCGGCCCTGCGCTGCTGCTCGAACACCGCGTCGATGAGGATGTCGAGGTCAGAGAGGCGGCTCAGCTCACAGCAGTAGCGCCGCAGGCTGGCGGCCCCCTTCAGGCCCTTCATGTAGTGCATGGTCTGGGCCCGGGCCTGGGGCATGGCAACGAACTCGCCCTTCTGCTCCACCATCTCCTCCACCTGCCGGCGCAGGGCGTTCATCCGGGCCTGCAGGTTCGGCTCCTTGGGGGCGGGCAGGCCCTCCAGCGCGGCGTTCACCCGCTCAAAGAGCCAGGGGTCGCCCAGAGCAGCCCGGGCGATCATCACGCCGTCGCAGCCGGTCTCCTCCACCATCCGCACAGCATCCTCGGCGGTGCGGATATCGCCGTTGCCCAGCACGGGAACGTGGACAGCATCCTTCACCGCCGCAATGATGGACGGGTCGATGCCCGGGGTGTACATCTGCTCCCGGGTGCGGGCGTGGACGGCGATGAGCACCGCGCCCGCCTGCTCGCAGGCTTTGGCGCATTCCACGGCCGTGACGTGCTCCGCGTCCCAGCCCTTGCGCATCTTCACGGTGACGGGGCGGGAGGTGTTTTTGACCACTTCCTCCACAATACGGCCGCAGCGGTCGGGGTCAAGCATCAGCTTGCTGCCCGCCCCGCCCGAGACGATCTTGGGGGCCGGGCAGCCCATGTTGATGTCCAGAAAATCGAACGCGTACTGCTCCACGGCGGCAGCGGCCTGCCCCATGATCTCGGGCACCTCGCCAAAGATCTGCACGCCGTAGGGGGCGCCGTTGGGTTCGGCCTTGAGCAGGCTGACGGTTTTGTGGTCGCCGTATACCAGCGCCCGGCTGGACACCATCTCACTGACGGTAAAACCGGCTCCGTGCTGAGCCATCAGCCGCCGGGCCGGGGCATCGGTAAAGCCCGCCATGGGGCCGAACACTGCCCGGTGGGGCAGGGAGATCTCCCTGATCTTCAAAGGGGTGTTGAAAGGTTCCATGATACTCCTTAGCGCTATCTGATTTAGTTGATAACATGATAAAATTTGGATTATAAGTATACCATATTTCCGGCGGCAGAACAAGAAGCGGAACATCTTTCTTGTCAGCGCGGGATTTTTCCGGTATACTGGGGACAAAAGGAGGAGCGGCTGGAACACGGCAGCCAGCTGCACAAAAGAGATGGAATACAGAGCATGGAAAAAGCAGAACGGCGCAGGGGAGAGCATCCGCACCTCCCTGCTGGGCTATGGCTGTATGCGGTTCCCCACCACACCGGAGGGAGCCATTGACGAGCCCCGGGCAGAAGCGCTGCTGAATGCCGCGCGGGACGCAGGCGTGAACTATTTTGACACCGCCTACCCCTACCACGGCGGCCAGAGCGAGCCCTTTGTGGGCAGGGTCATTGCAAAGTGGCCCCGGGAGAGCTTTTATCTGGCCACCAAGATGCCGCTGTGGCAGTGCGGGAGCCTGGAGGAGGCCCAGCATATCTTTGAAGAGCAGCTCCGGCGGCTGGGCGTGGAGTACATCGACTTCTACCTGCTGCACTCCCTGCACGTCGCCCGGTACGACCGGGCCAAGGAAATGGGCATCGTGGACTGGCTGTGGGAGCAGAAAAAGCTGGGCCGCATCCGCAGCTTCGGCTTCTCCTGCCACGACAACGCGGCGGGCCTTGAGCACATCCTGCGGGATCAGCCCTGGGATTTCTGCCAGCTGCAGTATAACTATCTGGAC
>OHDG01001042.1_pt1 | contig 13566 bp, 13 predicted proteins | sample 1566961 | NCBI WGS metagenome assembly OHDG01 (sample SAMEA3879539, study PRJEB24766) | human gut metagenome | biome: human-associated habitat; feature: feces | place: USA | collected 1985/1987
CACCCGTCCCGACGAGCGACTTTAATCAGACTTTACAAACATAGTATCTTTCTTCTTGCCAGTCTTGGGATGACGTCCCACACCCTTGAACAGGAGATTGGAGAACAGAGTGATAGTGGTGGAATCAATAATCTGAAGACATTTCATTCAGGCTGTATCTTTGTTTTTGCGGCTGTCCGCTAAAATGTGTACTTTAACCTATGATTAGATTTTATTGTTTGACGACTGAAATCTAACGAAAATGGGCTGACCTCGCCAATGAAGTCAGCCCTAATTTTATAGATTTGCAAAATTTTTATCGGACAGTAATAATTTTTTTGTAAGCATTCGGTAAACCACGTTGCAAATTTGTGAATCGGTACTATTCGTAGGCGAATTTCATTTAGCTCACCGCAAATGCGTATGGCACTACCGGCAGGTGTACGTATTTCTATCTCTTTTAATCCGCTTGGTGTGGTGGGTGTACTTTTCTGTTTCCGTCCGGTTGTACCGGCAAATGAAGGAATCGGAACAAAAGATCCGCTGTGCGGAAGCTCGATAAACTCACCTTGAGTCGTTTTACCAGATGATTGTTCGGCGGCATAACGGGATTTGCTGTCATAAAACCGCCATACAGGGATATTGAGTTCCTCTAATCTTGACTTATAAGTCACTTTGTGCTCTTTGCTGTAGTTCATTATCTCTACCACTTCTTCTCGTGTCATCATAACTTGGATTTTTGGACGTAAAGTTAATGATGGAAGTTGGAGACGAAAATACGTGGCTTACCGAATGCTTACATTTTTTGAGTTCTTTCTTATTCTGCAGGATTAAACAGCAGGCAAGCTATTCCCATTGATTTTCCTATAAAGGTCAAGGGCATATACATCGGTCATTCCAGAAATGTAATCAAGTACTGCCTGGATTTTTCCATATAATGTAGGAGCATGTACTTCATATTGCTTGGATACACGGTTGATGAGTAGCTTCGAATAGGCCTTGTCTGGATAGCGTACTGCTTCTATCATCAAGTCTATCAGGGTTGTGATAACCTGATAACCTGCCAGCTCAATGTCCAGTACATCTTTTGAGCAATAGATTTTGGCAAAAGCTGTTTTTGAACAATTCTCGTATGCTTGTCTTATGGGTTTGTCCATATGCTTGATGAGGGGTCCCTCGAATGTACCATTCAGTATATCTTCTTCATTGTCTACAAAGACCTGTGTGCATGCCTTTATCAGTACTCCGATGGCAGATGTACGCAAGTAGGCTATTTGTTCGTTTGTGTCGGCCACCAGTTTACATATCTCATTGATTCGTTTCAATCTGGATTCTGTGAAAAACTGCAGGTATAGTTCTTTTGTTTCCTGAGTAGTCAGAATCTTTAGCTTATGTGCATCTTCAATATCCATCATCTGATAACAAATATCGTCTGCTGCTTCTACCAGATAAACAAGCGGATGGCGTGCATAGCGTATGGGCTCACCATCTTTACTTAATTTGATAATACCTAACTCTTCGGCAATGCGCTTGTAGTCTTCTTCTTCGCTCAGGAAGAAGCCAAATTTTTGCTTTTTGCCGGCAAGTCGTGATGAAAACGGATATTTTACAATAGAAGCAAGAGTGGAATATGTCATGACAAAACCTCCCGGACGCCTTCCTTCGAATTGATGAGTTAGCAGACGGAATGCATTTGCATTGCCTTCGAAATGGGTGAGATCCTCCCATTCGGCCTCCGAAAGCAGGGGTTTGAGGGCAAGCCCTTTTCCTTCCGAAAAATATGTGCCGATAGCTTTTTCACCCGAATGACCGAAAGGTGGGTTTCCTAAGTCGTGTGCAAGGCAGGCTGCCGAAACGATTGCTCCTATTTCTGATAAGTGAGAATCGGATAATTCCGGATGCTTTTGTAATAAGCTGGCTGCTATATCGTTTCCAAGCGATCTCCCTACACAAGAAACCTCCAGGCTGTGTGTCAGACGATTGTGCACAAAGATACTCCCTGGAAGGGGAAATACCTGAGTCTTGTTCTGCAGTCGTCGGAAAGGAGCAGAGAAGATAAGGCGATCGTAATCTCGCTGAAATTCGGTTCTATCTTCTTTTCTTATTTCGTGCAGTGCCTCCAGTCCAAAGCGTTTGTTTGATATGAGTTGTTTCCAGTTCATAACCGATTGTGATAGTTTTTGCAAACTTAAAGAAAAAATAAATACAAACAGATGCGTAAGTTTTTTTTGTTTTTAGCTTTGAAATAGTTTTGTGTAAATCTCTTGTTTTTTTACAGGCTTTATAGTTATTTGTTTCCTGCTATTCTGAAATATAATAAAAAATGATAAACATAAACTGTAAGTCCTCTGAAATGTTTAACTTCGCAAAATTAAATGATATAACAATGAAAGTACAGATTATAAATAAATCAAAGCATTCGTTACCTCAGTATGCAACAAGTAGTTCGGCCGGAATGGATTTACGTGCCAATTTGGATAATCCTATTGTATTGAAACCTTTGCAACGTTGTCTTGTCCCTACTGGACTGTATATCGCTCTTCCTGAAGGTTTTGAAGCACAAATACGTCCGAGGAGCGGACTTGCTTTGAAAAAAGGTATTACTTTACTGAATACTCCGGGTACGATTGATGCTGATTATCGTGGAGAAATAGGTGTAATCGTGATCAATCTTTCTGCTGAAGACTTTATAATAGAAGACGGGGAGCGCATTGCACAGATGGTAATTGCCCGCTATGAACAGGCTGAATGGCAGGAAGTGGAAGTGCTGGAAGATACAGAACGTGGCGCTGGAGGATTTGGGCATACAGGAGTTAAATAGAATGATGTGCGATTCCTTTATTTTTAATAGTCATTGATATGCGAAAAATTATATATATCATATCACTCTGTATGGCGGTGGGATTTGCCGCTTGTGGTACTTCGGGCAAGCAGGCGAAAACAAAAAGCCAGCAGGCCGAATTTGTAAAAGATCCGCTTACTCCTGAACAGCGCAGAAAATTTGATTATTATTTTCTGGAAGCTGTACGCATGAAGCAAAAAGGAGAATACGATGCGGCTTATGAACTTTATCAGCACTGCCTTGATATTTATCCGACTTCGGGGGCTGCTCTGTATGAAATAGCCCAATTTTATATGTATTTGGGGCAAGAAGAAAAAGGTGAACAGGCTTTGAAGCAGGCTGTCAGCTCGGATGAGTCCAATTTTTGGTATAAGCAGACGCTAGCTTCTTATTACGAACGGAAGCGTAACGTACCTAGAGCGATAACAGTTTATGAAAATATGGCAGACCAGTTCCCTTCTCGCCTGGAACCGCTGATGTCTTTGATTGACCTGTATAATCAGACTAAAAGCTATCAGCAGGTCATCAACACACTGAATCGTTTGGAGGAACTGGATGGAAAGTCGGAGCAAATCAGTATGGAAAAATTCCGTATGTATCTGCTGTTGGGTGATCAGGAAAAAGCATTTACGGAAATAGAAAGCTTGTCGAAAGAATATCCTTATGATATGCGCTATCAGACTATTTTGGGGGATGTGTATTTGAATAATGACAAGCCTCAGGAAGCTTTGGGTATTTATCAACGTATATTGAAAGAAGAACCAGGTTATGCTCCTGCTTTGGTATCGATGGCTTCATATTATCAGAAGACCGGACAGGATAGTTTGTATCGGATGCAGCTTGATACAATTCTGTTGAATGATAATGTGCTGTCGGATACGAAAATGGAAATTATGCGTCAGCTGATTCTTCAGTCGGAACAAGGAACGAAGGACAGTACGCAGATTGTTTCTTTGTTTCAGAATATACTGAAGCGGCCGCAGCAAAATGCCGATCTGGCAATGTTGTGTGCACAGTATTTGCTGACAAAAAAGATGGAGAAAGAGGCCGTTCCGGTATTGCATCAAATATTAAAACTTGATCCGGAAAATAAACCTGCACGTCTTCAGTTGCTGAGTTATGCTATACGTGATAATAATCTGGATGAAGTGATACAGATAGCAAAGCCTGCATTGGAGTATAATCCGGAGTCGCTTGAGTTCTATTATTATTTGGGTATCGCCCATCATCAGAAAGGAGAGGATGATGAGGCTCTGGATGTCTTTACACGAGGGGTGAAACAGATAAACGAAAAGAGCGATAAAGGTATTGCGTCCGACTTCTACGCCATATTGGGTGATTTGTATCATTCCAAGGAAATGCATGCGGAAGCTTATGCAGCCTATGATTCTTCTTTGGTGTACAATCCGGATAATATTGCGACACTGAACAATTATGCTTATTTCCTTTCTGTTGAACGTAAGAATTTGGATAAAGCAGAAGAAATGAGTTATCGCACGGTAAAGGCTGAACCGAATAATGAAACTTATCTTGATACTTATGCGTGGATTCTGTTCGAAAAAGGAAGATATACCGAAGCGCGTATTTATATTGAACAAGCTTTACGTAATAAAGGAGATAAGAGCCGCACGATAGTAGAGCATGCCGGTGATATTTATTATATGTCGGGAGAGAAAGGCAAAGCGTTGGAGTATTGGAAAAAAGCAGACGCAATGGATGAAACTCCTGAAGATGGGTCTACTCCTCCAACGGAAAAGGAAAAGAAACGTTTGAAGCAAAAAATAGCTCAAAAGAAATATATTGCAGAATGATAAAATTGGTTGTAAGATATTTATATGTACTGGTTGCCCTTGTGCTGGTAGCTTCGTGTTCGTCTACCCGAAAGCTGGAAAAGACTCCCATGATTGGAGGATTGACCGGTGAGGCATATATGGAAAAAGTGATCGAACTTTCGCCTTCGTGGAAGACTGTTAGTGGAAAGGTTGCACTGACTTTGAATATGGAGGGGCAGAAAGATGCAAAGGTAAGTGCTACGCTTCGTCTGAAACGCGGAGAATCTATACAATTGCTTGTTGCTCCGTTATTGGGTATTGAAGTTGCACGCCTGGAAATTACTCCTGATGGATTGTTGGCTGTCGACCGGTTGAATAAACGGTATGTTAACGTTTCGTTCGAAGAACTTAGTCGCCTGGCGAATACGGACTTGAGTTTTAATATTCTGCAATCGCTGTTCTTGAATGAATTATTTTTACCGGGAAAAGTGCAGCTGGATGTATCTGATGCGAAATCTTTCCGTATTTCGTTGGAAAATGGCTATGCCCTGCTGGAAGCGAAACCTTCCAAAGGACTGTCTTATCGTTTCCGTACTTCTGCCGATCGCGGATTACTGGAGGAGAGTCGCATAGGAGTGTCGAATACGCCTTATGCATTGAATTGGAAATATGCTGATTTTACAACGTTGGACAATCGTTTGTTTCCTAGTCATATGTTGCTTGCTGTAGAAGGAACAGGAAAAACTCTTTCACTTGATATGAAATTTTCACGCTTGTCGGTCGGTGGAGACTGGGAAGGAAAGACTGAACTTTCATCCCGTTATCAACAAATTGAATTGCAGGAACTGCTAAAGACCTTGTTTAAGCAATGAAACGATTACTTGTGTTGTTGATGGTCTGCCTGCTCTGTGTACAAGGATTTACACAAAGCACGCGCAAAATCCGAGAATTGGAAAAACAGCATGCGGAGTTGCAGAAACAGATTTCTGCATCGGAAACCCTATTGCAGTCGACTAAGAAGGATGTAAAAAGTCAGTTGGATAATTTAGCTTTATTGTCGGGGCAGATTAATGAACGCAAGAAATATATTGAAACAATCGAGCAGGATGTAAAGATTATACAGACAGAAGTCAGCCGTTTGCAGGTGGAACTGAAAGCTTTGCAGCGAGAGCTGGCTGATAAGAAGAAAAAGTACGAACAGTCGGTGAAGTATATGTATCAGAATAAGTCGATACAAGAGAAGCTGATGTTTATTTTTTCTGCTGATAATTTAAGCCAGATGTACCGTCGGTTGAGGTATGTTCGTGAATATGCTGATTATCAGCGTTTGCAAGGACTGCAAGTGGAAAGGAAGCAGAAACAGGTTTCAGAAAAACAACAAACGCTGTTGGCTAGCAGAAAGGCTAAGGAAGAGATGCTGAAACAGGGAGAAGCTGAAAGATTGAAGCTGGAAGAACAGGAAAAGGAACGTAAAACGTTGCTTACTTCTCTGCAAAAGAAACAGCGGAGCATTCAGTCTGAAATTTCGAAGAAGCGTCGTTCTGCAGACCGGTTGAATGCACAGATTGATCGCCTGATTGAAATAGAAATAGAAAACGCGCGTAAAAGAGCTGAAGAGGAAGCACGACGTAAGGCTGAGAAGAAAGCTGAAACAGTCAAGGGAAAGGCTGTGGCTACCAGAGAAGGTACTAAGGCTAAAATTGCTCCGTCGAAAATGGGAGAGTACAAAGTGGATTCTGAGGACCGTCGCTTGTCGGGTGTCTTTACACAAAATAAAGGTCGGCTTCCGGTCCCTATTACCGGACCTTATGTGATAGTGGGGCATTTCGGACAGTATCAGGTCAAAGGCCTGCGAAATGTACGTTTGGACAATAAAGGTATTGATATAAAAGGCAAAGATGGTGCACAAGCTCGTGCTATATTCGATGGAGAAGTCTCGGCTGTATTTCAGTATAACGGATTGTCGAATGTGCTCGTCCGTCACGGTAGCTATATTTCGGTATATTGTAATTTGTCGTCTGTATTGGTGAAAAAGGGCAGTGTATTGAAGGCACGCGATATTATTGGTCAGATAAATACAGATAAAGACGGTAATACGGTCCTTCACTTTCAACTTCGCAAGGAGACGGAAAAACTAAATCCGGAACTTTGGCTACATCGTTGATGTGTTGCCAATCGGAAGTTTATAAAAGTCTATTTGGGTGCTGCCTTGCGTGGCTTAGGTAGTTTCTTTTGTAAAGGGAGATTAGCTCTCGGACTAATGAAGATATATCATGACAGTTAAAGCATATGGTGTTGCTTGAACGAATAAAAACAAAAATTCTGGTGATTGTTCAAAATGAATGATCACCAGAATTTGTTTTGTTCAGGATTGTATTCAAATCCTACAGCTTTTAGTTTGTTTACGATTTCTTCTTTGCTGACCTGCATGTCTTGGCAAAGCGCATCCAGAGAAGGATAGAAATCCCGAAGTTTCATGTTGATGAAGCTAAATAGCATCATCGGGTCTTTAGGTAATTCCATAATGTTTGTTGTTTATTTTATTTGCGGGTGCAAAATTACATGATTTTGCCTTTCATTGTTCCGATAATTAGCAAGATATAACATACTTCGGTTACTTTTGTGTGGATGCGGACTCTTAAAACGGAAATAATTGTAAAATAAATACTAAAGTTTTCAATGTTACTCCCTTCAACTCGGGAAAAAACATTACCTTTGCACTCTCAATAATGATCATTATATAGACTCAAAAAGTATTTGTGAAACATGATGGAGCTTGATTTACTCACAGCTATATCACCTATTGACGGTCGATACAGAAGCAAAGCCGGTGCTTTGGCTGCTTATTTTTCAGAGTTTGCACTGATAAAATATCGTGTGCAGGTTGAAATCGAATATTTTATAACTTTGTGTGAATTGCCGTTGCCGCAGCTGAAAAGTTTCGATTCAGCACGTTTCGAATCATTGCGTGATATTTATCGTAACTTCTCAGAAGCAGACGCTCAGCGCATTAAAGAGATTGAAAGTGTTACAAACCATGATGTAAAGGCTGTTGAGTATTTCATCAAGGAACAGTTTGATAAATTGGGAGGTCTGGAATCTTATAAGGAATTTATTCATTTCGGTCTGACTTCTCAGGATATTAATAATACTTCTGTGCCTTTGTCTATCAAAGATGCATTGAATGATGTTTATTATCCGCAGCTTCAGAAACTGATTGATCAGCTGACAGCGTATGCGGAAGAATGGAAAGATATTCCGATGCTGGCTAAAACACATGGCCAACCGGCATCTCCAACTCGTCTGGGTAAAGAAATTATGGTATTTGCTTACCGTTTGAACCGTCAGCTGGCTGTGCTGAAAGCATGTCCCATTACTGCTAAGTTTGGTGGTGCAACTGGTAATTATAATGCTCATCATGTAGCATATCCGGAGTTTGACTGGAAAGCGTTCGGAAATAAGTTTGTTGCAGAAAAGCTCGGTTTGGAACGTGAAGAATATACTACTCAGATTTCTAATTACGATAATCTTGGTGCTATATTTGATACTATGAAACGTATCAATACGATTATGATTGATATGAATCGTGATTTCTGGCAGTATATTTCTATGGAATACTTTAAACAGAAAATCAAAGCGGGAGAAGTTGGTTCAAGTGCGATGCCTCATAAGGTAAATCCTATCGATTTTGAAAATGCAGAGGGTAACTTGGGTATGGCAAATGCTGTATTGGAACATTTGTCGTCTAAACTCCCTGTATCACGTTTGCAGCGTGACTTGACAGACTCTACGGTTTTGCGTAACATCGGTGTTCCGTTCGGACATACAGTGATTGCTATCCAGAGCTCATTGAAAGGACTCGGTAAATTGCTGTTGAACGAGCATAAGATTTATGAGGACTTGGATAACTGTTGGAGTGTGGTGGCAGAAGCTATTCAGACTATTCTCCGCCGTGAGGCATATCCACATCCTTATGAAGCATTGAAAGCGCTGACTCGTACAAATCAGGCTATCAACGAAGCTTCTATTAAAGACTTTATTGAAACACTGAATGTCAGTGAAGATATTAAGAAGGAATTGCGTGCGATAACTCCGCACAATTATACAGGAATGTAATATAAAAAAGTCTAGCCCGAGAAGGGTGCATTTATTAATTTATAAACAGAAAACAACAATTATGGCAGAAAGAGAAAACAGACAAGATGGTGAAAACACTCAGTCTGGCCGCGATGGTTACAAGTCTTACAACAGAGAAGGTTATAACAGATACAACCGCAACGAGGGAGGTAATAATTATGGACGTCGTCCGCGCTTTGCTTCGAATAATGAAGGAGGTGAGCGTCCTCAGCGTTCTTACAACTCTCGTTACAATAATAATGGTGACGGTGGAGAACAGCGTCCGTATCGTCCGCGCTTTAACGGTGGTCAGCAGGGTGAAGGTGGTTATCGCCAGCAACGCTCATATGGCAATCGTCCGTCGTACGATAATAATAACGGTGAACGTTCTTCATACAATCCGAACTTTAATAATAATGCTCGTCCGCATCGTCCGTATAATTCTCGTTATAATAACAACAATAATGGAGAAGGTGGAGAGCAACGTTCATATCGTCCTCGTTTCAATAATGCACAGCAGGGCGAAGGTGGATATCGTCCGCAGCGTCCTCGTTTCAATAATGGTGGCGGACAGCAAGGAGGATACAATCGCCAGCAGGGTGGAGGATATCGTCCTCGTACAGCCGACTATAATCCGAATGCTAAGTATAGCATGAAGAAGCAAATAGAATACAAGGATGTATTGACTGATCCGGATGAACCAATTCGTTTGAATAAATTCTTGGCAAATGCTGGGATCTGTTCTCGTCGTGAGGCTGATGAATTTATTACTGCCGGAGTTGTTTCGGTAAATGGAATAGTGGTTACTGAACTTGGTACAAAGGTAAAACGTACAGACGAAATTAAGTTCCACGATCAGCCGGTTAATATCGAACGTAAAGTATACGTTTTGTTGAACAAGCCGAAGGACTGTGTTACTACTTCTGATGACCCTCAGGAGCGTAAGACTGTTATGGATTTTGTAAAAGGTGCTTGTAAGGAACGTATTTATCCGGTAGGACGTCTGGACCGTAATACAACTGGTGTATTGCTGCTGACCAATGACGGTGATTTGGCTTCGAAACTGACTCATCCAAAATATCTGAAGAAGAAAATCTATCACGTTTATTGTGATAAGAATGTGACTAAGGCTGATTTGGATCAGATCGTATCTGGTATTACTCTGGATGACGGTGAAATTCATGCTGACGCAGTTAGCTATGCTTCAGAAACAGATAAGTCGCAGGTTGGTATCGAAATACACTCAGGAAAGAATCGTATCGTACGTCGTATTTTCGAAGCTTTGGGCTATCGTGTAATTAAGCTGGACCGTGTATATTTTGCAGGACTGACTAAGAAGGGCTTGCGTCGCGGTGACTGGCGTTACCTGACTGAGCAGGAAGTAAACATGCTCCGTATGGGATCTTTTGAATAATTAGTTAATGAAATAATAACATGGAAACAATTCGTGGAACAAAAATTGTTGACCTTTTGAAATGCCGTGATTTCGGGACAATGGTCAATGTGAAAGGGTGGGTTCGTACTCGCCGTGGTAGCAAACAGGTAAACTTCATTGCCTTGAATGACGGTTCTACTATAAATAATGTACAGGTCGTTGTCGATTTGGCAAACTTTGATGAAGAGTTACTGAAACAAATTACTACTGGTGCATGTATCAGCGTAAATGGCGAACTGGTAGAATCGGTAGGATCAGGGCAAGCTGCAGAAATTCAGGCTCGTGAAATAGAAGTGTTGGGTACTTGTGACAATACTTATCCTCTTCAGAAGAAAGGACATTCTATGGAATTTTTGCGTGAGATCGCTCATTTGCGTCCACGTACTAATACTTTTGGAGCTGTGTTCCGTATTCGTCATAATATGGCTATAGCTATTCATAAGTTCTTCCATGAACGTGGATTCTTCTATTTCCATACACCTCTTATTACAGCTTCCGATTGTGAAGGTGCCGGTCAGATGTTCCAGGTAACAACAATGAATCTGTACGATCTGAAAAAGGATGAAAATGGATCCATCATTTATGATAATGACTTTTTCGGCAAACAGGCTAGCTTGACTGTTTCTGGTCAGCTGGAAGGTGAATTGGCTGCTACTGCATTGGGCGCTATTTATACATTTGGTCCGACATTCCGTGCTGAAAATTCAAACACTCCACGTCACTTGGCTGAGTTCTGGATGATTGAGCCGGAAGTTGCTTTCAATGATATCAATGACAATATGGACTTGGCAGAAGAGTTCATTAAGTATTGTGTTCAGTGGGCGCTTGATAACTGCTACGATGATGTGAAATTCCTGAATGATATGTTCGATAAGGGATTGATCGAACGTCTGCAGGGTGTGTTGAAGGAAGAATTTGTACGTTTGCCTTATACAGAAGGTATCAAGATCCTGGAAGATGCTGTTGCTAAAGGTCACAAGTTTGAATTCCCTGTATATTGGGGTGTAGACTTGGCTTCTGAACATGAACGTTATCTGGTGGAAGAACACTTCAAACGTCCTGTTATCTTGACAGATTATCCGAAGGAAATCAAGGCATTCTATATGAAACAGAATGAAGATGGTAAGACTGTTCGTGCAATGGATGTGCTCTTCCCGAAAATTGGTGAGATTATCGGTGGATCTGAACGTGAGGCTGATTATGACAAGCTGTTGACTCGTATTCAGGAACTGAATATTCCGATGAAAGATATGTGGTGGTATCTTGATACACGTAAGTACGGTTCATGTCCTCACTCTGGCTTTGGATTGGGATTCGAACGTTTGCTGCTGTTCGTTACAGGTATGGCAAATATTCGTGATGTAATTCCTTTCCCGCGTACTCCGCGTAATGCTGAATTCTAAAAAAGCTTTTATTCATAATACAACAAGAGACGGATTTCTGAATACAGAATTCTGTCTCTTGTTTTTTTCTTGTCATGTGAAAATCCGTATCTTCAGGATGAAGTAAAGTAGTAAGGAATAGTGAAATAAAAACGTGGAATTATAACTTTTAATGCGATATATTTTATATATTTGTATATCAACTCATTTCTCGTTTAACCTCTTAAATTTATTTGTTATGAAAACACGTTCTTTATTCCTTTGGGTAGTATCCCTCTTTTTGGGCGTTACAAATTTGTTGGCTCAGGATGTTCAGGAAAAAATTCCTTCTACATTGAGTGGTGTATGGCAAATGTGTTTTTACCGCTCTAGTTCTCCTAATGTTGTAGGTGAGTTGAAGACTGGTAACTCTCTTAAGATTCTTTCAGATGATGGTCGTTTTATTAATTTGGTAATGATGCAGACCGGCGCTATCATTATCGGCTATGGTACATATAAGCAGGAGTCCGAGAATTCATATACAGAATATGTAGAGAAGAATCTGCATTTGCCACAGCTGAATGGAGAAAAAAATGTAATGCAGTTTGAATTAGAGGAAAATGGTAACCTGATGCTTGTGAAGTATTATCTGAAAACTGACCGTAATGGAAATAAAATAGACTCCTGGTGTCATGAAATATGGAAAAGGGTAGAAATGCCTTCTGCTTATCCTGAAAATATCATTCGCTAATTACCCCTAAGTCAGAGGCTTGTGTGTAGAAAAAAATACTTAAAATCTTTGTCAGTTCAGATAAAAGCAGTAATTTTGCAAGCCGATTATTATCAAATAGTGATAAAAGTTTAATTCTGAAGGCTTTATATCTTCTTTGTCCGGGAAGAGTAAGTCGTAGGAATTTGTTTTTTAGTAGTTAACATTTTAAAAAAGATTTAAGAGTGGATACTTTAAGTTACAAGACCATTTCTGCAAACAAAGAAACTGCGACTAAAGAATGGGTCGTAGTGGATGCTACCGATCAGGTGGTAGGTCGCCTCGGTGCAAAAGTTGCAAAGTTGTTGAGAGGTAAGTATAAACCAAACTTCACCCCTCATGTAGACTGCGGTGATAACGTTATTATCATCAATGCAGACAAAGTGAAATTTACAGGAAACAAGTGGAATGATAAAATCTACTTGAGCTACACCGGTTATCCGGGCGGTCAGCGCGAAATTACTCCGGCTCGCTTGATGGCTAAACCGAACGGCGCTGAAAAATTGATGAAGAGAGTAGTAAAAGGTATGCTTCCGAAAAATCGTCTGGGAGCTAAGTTGCTGGGCAACCTTTATGTATACGAAGGTGCTGAACATAAGCATGAAGCTCAGACTCCGAAAGTAATTGATATTAACACACTTAAATAATAAAGAATGGAAGTAGTAAATGCATTAGGCAGACGTAAAAGCGCAGTTGCTCGCGTTTTCGTAAGCGAAGGTACAGGAAAGATTACTATTAACAAGAGAGACCTTGCACAGTACTTTCCATCAACTATTCTGCAGTATGTAGTAAAACAGCCTTTGAATAAGCTGGAAGTAGCTGAAAAATATGATATTAAAGTTAACTTGTGTGGTGGTGGATTTACTGGTCAGTCACAGGCTTTGCGTCTGGCTATCGCTCGTGCACTGGTTAAAATTAACCCTGAAGACAAGAAGACTCTTCGTGCAGAAGGCTTCATGACTCGTGATCCTCGTTCTGTTGAACGTAAAAAACCGGGTCGTCCAAAAGCACGTCGCAGATTCCAGTTCAGTAAACGTTAAGAGTTGGTGGAATGTTGGAACGGACAAGTTGCTTAATTTTTTTCAACTTTCACTTTTCAACTCTCAACTAAGAAAGCGTTTAGTATCTAAACCGTCGGGATTTTCCCTACAAGTGTTTGCGGAGAAACTACCCGGCAGTTGGTTCAATTAACAAAAAAGAAAGTAAACGATTTAAAGATTAAAACAATGTCAAGAGTAAATTTTGATACATTATTGGAGGCTGGTTGCCACTTCGGACACCTTAAGAGAAAG
>OHDG01001049.1_pt1 | contig 13462 bp, 8 predicted proteins | sample 1566961 | NCBI WGS metagenome assembly OHDG01 (sample SAMEA3879539, study PRJEB24766) | human gut metagenome | biome: human-associated habitat; feature: feces | place: USA | collected 1985/1987
GCCGGAGCTTCAGGAAGCATTCGCTGATACCCATACTTATATTTATACCATCGGCGATTCCGTCCGCGCACGCCGCATCATGGAAGGTACCATGGAAGGCCGCGCGATCCTGAATGTACTGGAGTCCCAGGGCTACCTGCATCTGGAGCCGCTTGAGTAATCACTGAATCACTTTCTTACACAATATAAAAAAACAGAAAAGAGGAAAATATCATGCCAAATATTACAGGACATACCGAATTAGTTGGATTAATGGCTTACCCGATCCGTCACACCCAGTCTCCGACAACCCACAACCTTGCATACGACAAAAACGGAGATGACGTCATTCAGCTTGCTTTCGAAGTTGATAACGATTCTTTAAAAGATGCTGTGCAGAGTATCCGCGCGCTGAAAATGCTCGGTTCCAATATTTCCATGCCAAACAAAACTGTTGTCCACAAATATCTGGACGAAGTAGATGAAGCAGCTAAGTTATGCGGCGCTATCAATACCGTAGTCAACCTCCGCGACGAAAACGGTCAGGTAACCGGAAAACTGAAAGGCTACAACACCGATGGTATGGGATACTGGCAGGCACTGACCGAAGAGGGCATCGATTTCAAGGGAATGAAGATGGTCCTGATCGGAACCGGCGGTGCTGCTACTGCAATTGCAGTGCGCGGTGCTCTGGATGGAGTTGCAGAAATTGAAATCTTCAACATCAAAGACAAATTCTACAGCCGTGGAGAGGAAATTGTTGATCTGATCAATAAGAACACCAACTGCAAGGCTACCATGAACGATCTGGCAGACAAAGACCTCCTGAAAGAAAAAATGCACGCAGCTGACCTGTTCTGCGATGCTACCGGCGTAGGAATGCATCCACTCGAAGACCTTTCCAACATTCCTGATCCTTCCTTCTTTAAAAAAGATCTCATCGTAACGGATACCGTTTACGCTCCGCGCGAAACCGTTATGATGAAACAGGCAAAAGAAGCCCGCGAGAACGGACAGCAGGTATTGGTTGTCCGCATGAACAAGAACAAGAAATTCCAGAAAGAGCAGCTTTCCAAAGAAGGATACGAAGAATTTGAGGAGTTTTTTAACAAATAGAATAAGGAGAGTATAAAGGAGACAATCATGGCAGAATCAATGAAAGGCTTACACAGAAGCCACAGATGTACCGAGGTAAGCAGTGCCAACATCGGTGAAAAAGTAACCGTTATGGGCTGGGTACAGAAGAGAAGAAATTTAGGAAGTCTGATTTTTATCGACCTGCGTGACAGAAGTGGTCTGTTACAGATCGTGTTTGATGAGGAGAGTGTCGGAGCAGAGGGATTTGCAAAGGCAGGAACTTTAAGAAGTGAATATGTAGTGGCTGTTGAAGGAACGGTACAGAAGCGTTCTGCAGCAGTCAATGAAAACTTAAAGACCGGAGATATCGAAGTGATCGCAACCAGCCTTCGCATTTTATCCGAGTCACAGACACCTCCGTTTGCAATTGAGGAGAACAGCCAGACCAAGGAAGATATTCGTCTGAAATATCGTTATCTGGATCTGCGCAGACCGGACATTCAAAAGAACTTAATGCTGAAAAGCCGTGTGCTCGGACTGATGCGTCAGTTTATGGCAAACGAGGGATTTTTAGAGATCGAGACTCCGATCCTGTGCAAGTCTACACCGGAAGGTGCCAGAGATTATCTTGTGCCAAGCCGTGTGCATCCGGGAAATTTCTATGCACTGCCACAGTCTCCGCAGCTGTTCAAGCAGCTTCTGATGGCATCCGGCTATGACCGGTATTTCCAGATCGCCCGCTGCTTCCGTGACGAGGATCTGCGTGCAGACCGTCAGCCGGAATTTACACAGGCAGATATGGAGCTTTCCTTTGTTGATATCGACGATGTCATTGATGTCAATGAGCGTCTGTTAAAATTCGTATTTAAGGAAGCCATCGGTGTGGATGTGCAGATTCCGCTGCAGCGTATGCCGTGGCAGGAAGCCATGGATCGTTTCGGTTCCGACAAGCCGGATACCCGTTTCGGTATGGAACTGGTCGATGTATCCGAGACCGTAAAGGGCTGTGGATTCGGTGTATTTACCGGTGCACTGGAAAACGGTGGTTCTGTCCGTGGTATCAATGTCGAGGGACAGGGACATATGCCGCGTAAGAAGATTGACAAGCTGGTGGAGCATGCAAAGGGCTGCGGTGCCAAGGGACTTGCTTATCTGTGCATTAATGAAGATGGCACTTACAAGTCTTCTTTCGCAAAGTTTATGACAGAAGACGAGTTAAACGCACTTGTTGCAAAGATGAACGGCAAGCCGGGTGATCTGCTTTTGTTTGCAGCAGATAAAAATAAGATCGTATGGAACGTACTGGGCGCACTTCGTTTACAGCTTGGAGAAGAACTTGGACTGATCGATGAGAACAAGTACAATTTCCTGTGGGTAACAGAATTCCCACTTCTGGAGTGGTCCGATGAAGAGAACCGTTTTATGGCAATGCATCATCCATTTACCATGCCGATGGAAGAGGACTGGGATAAGATCGACAGCGATCCGGGTGCTGTCCGCGCAAAGGCATACGATATCGTATTAAACGGTACCGAACTTGGCGGTGGTTCTGTCCGTATTCATCAGGATGACATTCAGGAAAAGATGTTTGAGGTGCTTGGATTTACCAAGGAGCGCGCACATGAGCAGTTTGGATTCCTTCTGGATGCATTCTCCTATGGTGTGCCGCCACACGCAGGACTGGCTTACGGTGTAGACCGTATGATTATGCACATGGTACATGCAGATTCCATCCGTGACGTGATTGCATTCCCGAAGGTAAAGGATGCTTCCGATCTGATGTCTGAGGCACCGGGTTCTGTGGATGAGAAACAGTTAGAAGAACTTGGTATTGCGATCGTAAAGAGTGAGGATAGCGAAGAATAATTTCTATGAAAAAATGGAAAGCAAACTGGAAAAAAATACTCATTGTACTGATCCTTATCTTGCTTTTGGTGTTTGGAATTCTGATGTATGGAAAAGTCAGTGAGCTGACCAACCAGCTTGCCTATCTGCAGGATACGACCAACATCATTCTTTCGGATGTAGGAGGAATGCAGTCAAGCATTGAAAAAACACTCGAAGAAGAGGCCAGTATGGTCGAGGATTATTCCATAGAAGTAACGGATATGGATTTTGCCCGTCACGAGTATAAGGTGGAAGTTTCCGTGATTCCGAAAGAGTATACCGATAATACAACGATGAGCACCTATTTCGGAACAACGGAATGTCCGCTGAAAGCAGACGGTTACATGTTCAAAGGAAATATCACGCTTCCGCTTAACAAAACATTCAACGGAAATGTCACGTTCCTTCTTGCAAACGGAAAAAAGAAGACAACGGAAGTGGTGGAGGACTTTGATGGTGTCAGCGGAAAATTTGATCAGGTTTTATCGGGAACGTTAGATGGAACGCCGGCATTAAAGGACGGAAAACTTTCTCTGAAAGGAAAATGTACCTATACGCTTGATAATGTTGCGATGTATCATTTTAAAAGTTTTGAAATAGCAGCATCCCTGGATGGAGAGGAAATCTGGACGCAGGATCTGATGCAGAATCTGCTAGAGGAAAAACAGGAGTCATCAAAGGACGATAAGGATCTGGTGACGACAGAACAGGCGGTAGAGGAGAATTCGGAAGGATCTACCGTTGATTCAGGTTCCGGTACCGTTACCTGCAGGATGGTATATGAGAAGCCACAGCAGCAGAAAGAAGACGTAGAACAGACGCAGGCACAGGAAGGACAAACCCCTTCGCGGAAACCACTGCGTATCTATCTGCGGGCTGTGACAACGGAAGGGTATCGGTTTGAAACGGATCTGCTGCGGGAAGATGCCATGGAAGAAGAAAATAAATGGTCTCTGGATAAGGAAAGCATAGATACAAAGATGTATCGCAGTGTGTATGACCGGAAGGATCAGGAACTTACCATTGACTGAAAAAAGAAGTACGGTCAGTTATGACTGTACTTCTTTTTTTGCGAGTGGCAGGGTAAAGATGAACTCTGTTCCCACTCCTTCGGTGCTGATGACATTGATATGCTCATTGTGTGCCTGAATAATTTCTTTTACAATAGCAAGTCCCAGGCCGGTTCCCCGTTTATCTTTTCCCCGGGAAAGGTCCGTTTTATAAAAGCGGTCCCAGATTTTTTTGATACTTTCTGCAGGAATTCCGATTCCGGAATCTTTCACGGAAATAAGAACTTTTTCATTTTTGATGCTTGTTTCAATCTTGATTGATGCATCATTGTGGGAAAACTTTGTGGCATTGTCGATCAGGTTATAGAGAACCTGCTGGATTTTGCTCATATCACCGTGAACATATAACTTTTGTCCTGTTAAGACAAGATCAAAGGAAAGCCCTTTGGCAGAACAGGTTCCTTCAAAGGTGAGGATGGTCGTCTTTATCATGCGGTTGATATCGAAATCTGTAAGGTCAAGCATCATACCCCGGTGCTGTCCAAAACGGTTCAGATCCAGAATTCCCTGTGTCAGTTTGGTCAGACGTTCGGTTTCAAACAGGATGATGTTCAGATATTTATTCTGTAGCTCCGGTGGAATGGTTCCGTCTAACATGGCTTCGATATATCCTTTGATTGATGTCAGCGGAGAACGGAAATCGTGGGAAACATTCGAGATAAACTTTCTTTGGTCTTCTTCAAGTGTGTCCAGTTCATTCGCCATATAATCCATGGTGTTGGCAAGATATCCCAGTTCATCGTTCCGGTGGATCTGTGTGCGCGGTTCAAAATTTCCTTTGGCATAACTCTCGGAGACGATTGTCAGCCGGTGCAGTGGACGGTAAAATCCATGTGCAAACAGCAAAAGGAGGAACAGTGCTGTCAGAAAAACAAATTCAATGGTATAAAAAACAATGTTCATAAAACCGTTTGCATTCTGTGTGATGGAGGACACGGTCTTATGGATCATGACATAACTGTGAATCCGGTAATTGCTGGTGATCGGAGAAAATACCGTAAGGTTTTTTTCGGAAAACGATCCGTAAAAGTTACCGGTCATATAATAACGGTTGCCAAAGTCGGAAGTGTTGAAACCTTTGAGCGTTTTATAATTGGCATTTGCTGCATTTTTGCCGACGGATTCATCGGTAGAATCAAAGAGAATATTTCCCTGATTGTCCATGATCCAGATTTGGGCAGAAAGATATTCGCCAAGACTTTGCATCTGTTTTTGAAAATCCTGCAGCGAAAAACTGTATTTATTATAATTGTCAGCATAACCCGATGCAATCTGTACAGATTCCCGGTATAGCTGCTGTGCCTCCCGGTTTTCGGCATAATGTGTGATCGCATGCTGTGTGAACGTACACAGGATGATAAAGCCGAGAACCACAAACAGGACATAGCCGAAAATGAGTTTGGGTATCAGTGTTTTTTTCATCCTTTTACCTCAAATTTGTAACCGATTCCCCAGACAGTTGCGATCGACCAGGTTTCATGGTCTTTGATCTTTTCCCGGAGACGTTTGACGTGGACATCTACTGTGCGGGTATCCCCGATGTATTCATATCCCCAGATGTGATCCAGCAGCTGTTCGCGGGTAAACACCTGGTTGGGAGAAGCTGCAAGGAAATATAACAGTTCTAGTTCTTTTGGCGGCATGTCAATCGGATGCCCATTGTACATGACCGAATAATTGGACAGATTGACGGTCAGATCCGGATATTCCACACATTTTAATTCTACAACGGACTCGGTTTTGGCAGGCTGGAAACGGCGGAGAACCGCCTTGACGCGTGCTACCAGTTCCTTGGAATCAAATGGCTTTAATATGTAATCATCCGCACCGAGCTCTAGTCCGAGTACTTTATCAAAGATTTCGCCTTTGGCGGAAAGCATGATGATCGGAACGTTGCTTTTGGTACGGATTTCCCGGCAGACCTGATAGCCGTCAATGCCCGGAAGCATCAGATCAAGCAGGATTAGGTTAGGGTTATAGTGTTCAAATGCGTGCAGGGCTTCTTCCCCGTCATTGACGATTTTGGTATCATAGCATTCCTTGGTCAGATACAGGGAAATAAGTTCTGCAATATTATTGTCATCGTCCACAATCAGTATTTTCTGTTTGGACATGGAAATCCCTCCTTATTATAAAAAATCAATAGGTATTTAAACATCAAAAGCAGCAATGGTCACACCGGCACCGCCCTCAGACGGCTCTCCCATCCGGTAAGATTTCACGTACCGCTGGTTTTTCAGATGTGCCTGCACGGCATTGCGCAGTGCACCGGTTCCTTTTCCGTGAACGATCCGGACGGATGGCAGATGAGCCACATAGGCATCATCAAGATATTTATCCAGATGGGCAATGGCTTCGTCTACCGTCATACCAATCAGATTGATCTCTGTAGAAACGGATGCCGCTTTGCTCATTTTTATTTTTCCGGAAGAAGTACCTCCGTATTTTTTTGCTGCCGGAGAGGCATCTTCATCGATCAGTACCAGATCTTTGATGTTGACCAGGGAACGTAAGATTCCCATCTGGACATACAGATCCCCTTTGGCGTTTGGCAGTGTGTGCACGGTTCCCTTTAAGTTCATGGACAGTACACGCACGGAATCACCGATGCGCAGCTTTTTAGGTACTTTGTGGTTGACCGTTTCCTTTTTCTTCATGGAGAGTGCTTTTTCACTGGCACTCATTTTGTCACGTACACGGCTGCGTTCTTTTTCCATTTTGGACATAGGCGCCTGTCCCTGTCCGTACTTGTTGAAATTGCGGATGGTCTCATCGGCAAGGTCTTTGGCTTCTTTGAGAATCTGTACGGCTTCTTCATTGGCTTTGCGCAGGATCTCGTCACGGCTGTTGTCCAGACGTTCATTTTTTGCGGTCAATTTCTTCTTTAAATCTTCAATTTCTGCTTTGTATTTCTGGATTTCCAGCTGTTCTTTTTCAATGGTGATACGGCTCTGTTCCAGATTGGCAAGCATATCTTCGAAATTGACGTCGCGCTCACTCAGGCGACCTTTGGCATCTTCAATGATATTTTCTGCCAGTCCGAGTTTGGAACTGATGGCAAACGCATTACTTTTTCCCGGAATACCGATCAGCAGACGGTAGGTAGGACTGAGCGTATCGACATCAAATTCACAGCAGGCATTTTCAACACCTTCTGTGGAGAGCGCATAAACTTTCAATTCACTGTAATGCGTGGTAGCCATGGTGACCGCTCCATACTGGTGCAGTTTGTTTAAGATGGAGATGGCAAGTGCGGCACCTTCGGTCGGATCGGTACCGGCGCAGAGTTCGTCAAACAGACACAGGCTCTGGTCATCCGCCTTTTGTAAAATGCGGACGATATTGGTCATGTGGGAAGAAAACGTACTCAGGCTTTGCTCAATACTCTGTTCATCTCCGATATCTGCAAAAATTTCGTGAAAAATGGCAAGTTCCGAGCGATCTCCGGCCGGAATGTGCAGACCGGACTGTCCCATCAGAGTCAGCAGTCCCACCGTTTTTAAAGAGACGGTTTTACCACCGGTGTTTGGACCGGTCACGATCAGCTGCCGGAAATCCGCACCGAGACGTACATCAATCGGAACCACTTTCTTAGGATCTAAGAGTGGGTGGCGGCCTTTGCGGATGTTAATCCGCCCCTCTTCATTAAAGACAGGGGCAACACCGTTGTAACTTTTGGCAAGTTCGGCTTTGGCAAAAATAAAATCCAGTTCCGCAAGAACAGTATAATCCTGACGGATTCCGTTTGCGTTTTCTGCCACACGGTTGGAAAGATCTGCTAAAATGCGGTCAATTTCTTCCTGTTCTTTTAAAAACAGTTCCTTAAGTTCGTTATTTAAATTGACGACAGCCATTGGTTCAATAAATAAGGTAGAACCGCTTGAGGACTGGTCATGTACCATACCGGGAACCGAGGTTTTGGATTCGGCACGAACCGGCAGACAGTAGCGGCCGTCACGCATGGTAATCACAGCATCCTGCAGATAGCTGCGGGTGGTTGTGTTGTTCATAAGACCAGTCAGCTGTGCGTGAATGCGGTCGTTCATCCCCCGGATGGATTTACGGATTTTAGAAAGTGCCGCAGAGGCGTCGTCTGCAATTTCGTCTTCCCCGACAACACAGCGGCGGATTTCATCCAAAAGGGGAGAAAGCGGCTGGATCTGTGAAAAAAGCGGTGACAGGGAATCTGTTTTTTCATCGTTGCGGTCGCTTCGGTCGTATGCTTTGACCCGCTTGGCAACTTCCAACAGAGAACAGATCATAAGGAGCTCTGTGGTATTTAAGGTGCCACCGATATCGAGACGTTTCAGGGAAGCGTTGACATTGTGAACGCCGGAAAAACTGATGCCACTTCCGCGGTACAGGCGGCTGAGTGCGTCTGCCGTAGTTTCCTGCAGGTGTGCAATTTCCGCAGGATCGGTCAGGGGAACCAGTTTGTGACAGCGGTCTTTTGCCTCTTCACAGCTGGCATAATCTGCCAGACGCTCCAGTATTTTATAATATTCAAGTGTATGATAAACTTTCTGATTCATAGTGATATTCCTTTTTATATAGTATTCTCTCTTGTATTATAACGCAAAGTGCCATTTTGGAAAAGAAAAATAATGTGATTGTTGCAAGTGCATGGAAATGCGAATATAATAGTGGTTATGAGTGATAAACAGCAACCAAAGAATGCGTTTGTCAGAGAACAGATTAAGGACAAACCAAAGAATTATAAACGTATGTGGGTCCGGTTGGGGGAATCTGCTGCCTGTGGGGGTGTATTTGCGCTGGCTGTGTGTCTGGTGCTGCTTTTTATGATTCCGGTTCTGCGGCAGGAGGAAGGTTCTGTGCCGGATACCGGAGCACAGGATTCACAGCAGGCATCGGTGGAAGAAACGGAGCAGGGGTCTGAGGAAAAGGAGGAGACACAGACTCCGGAAGAGAGACAGCCGATGACGCTGGACGATTACCAGCAGATTCAGACAGAGCTGTACGCCATTGGAAATACGGCAAATAAGTCCATCGTTACGATCACGGGGGTGGTCAGTGATACGGACTGGTTTAACAACTCTTATGAACGGGAAGGTCAGGGCTGTGGCACGATCATTGGAGAAAGTGGAGGTAAACTCTGGATTCTTACGGAGAAAAAAACGATTAAAGATGCTGCAAAGATCAAAGTTACCTTTGTAAATGATGCGGTGGCAGAGGCAAAGCTGGTCAGATACGATGGGAATACCGGTCTTGCGGCACTTACCGTGGATCTGGAGGATCTGGAGACTTCCACGCAGAATGCCATTACCGTGATGAAAACAGCTGGTTTAAACACCATACATAAGGGAAGTATTGTGATTGCCCTCGGTAGTCCGCTTGGAACGAATTATTCGATCCTGACCGGAACTATTACAGCGACCAATAATGAAATTTCCACCCCGGACAATAATTACAGTGTATACACGACAGATATTGTTGCCAGCGAGAATGGAAGCGGTGTGCTGATCAATATGGATGGCGAACTTGTCGGTGTTGTGATGCAAAGCTATAGTGCGGCTTCTGCAAATACGCTCACTGCAGTGGAAATATCAGAACTGATGCCAGTGATTGATCTATTATTTGCGGACAAAGAGGTGCCGTATTTTGGTGTGCACATTTCTACTGTTACCCAGCATATTGCGCAGAAATACGATATTCCAAAGGGCGTATATATCAAAAAAGTTGAGATAGATTCGCCTGCCATGGATGCGGGACTGCAGAGCGGGGATGTGATCCGTTCCGTTGCAGGCCAGGAGGTTGCAAGTGCAGAGCAATTCCGGGAGGTGCTGTTGCAGCTGACACCGAAAGAAACCTATTCGGTTACGGTTATGCGGGAAGGTACTAGGGGGTATAAAAAGATTACCTGTAAATTAAAAGCAGGGGTTTTGCAGTAAAATTGGAAATAAGGAGTTATTATGAAATATATTGAATCTCTCCGAGAAGGAGAAAAAGTAAATGAAGTATATCTGTGTAAATTCAAACAGGCGGCACTGACCAAAGCCGGAAAAGCATACGACAATGTGATCCTGCAGGATAAAACAGGAACGATTGATGCCAAGATCTGGGATCCGGGTTCTGTGGGAATTGATGAGTTTGACGCGCTGGATTATGTGGCGGTTACGGGAGATGTCACCAGCTTTCAGGGAAATCTGCAGATGTCGATCCGGCGTGCACGCCGTGTTTCAGAGGAGGACATTGATCCTAAGGAGTATCTTCCTTGTACGGACAAGGATGTGGAGGAGATGTATGCCGAATTGACAGGATATATTGATTCTGTGAAAAATCCTTACCTGAACCAGCTGCTGCACAGATTTTTCGATAATCAAACATTTGCGGACCGGTTTAAATTTCATTCGGCAGCAAAGAGTGTACATCATGGATTTGTCGGGGGTCTGTTGGAACACACCGTCAGCGTGACAAGAAACTGTAATTATTTTGCGCAGAATTATCCGTTTTTGAACCGGGATCTTCTGATTACGGCGGCGATTTTCCACGATATCGGTAAATTAAAAGAGTTGTCGGCGTTTCCGGCAAATGATTATACCGATGCAGGACAGCTGCTTGGGCATATTATGATTGGTGCTGAGTGGGTAGGCGAGGGAATCCGTTCCATTGAGGGATTTCCGGTGGTTCTGGAAAATGAGTTAAAGCACTGCATTCTGGCGCACCACGGAGAACTGGAGTATGGATCTCCGAAGAAACCGGCACTGGTTGAAGCGATGGCTTTGAGCTTCGCGGACAACGTGGATGCAAAGATGGAAACCATGCGGGAGATTCTGGCAAATGTACCGGACAATAATCTTGAATGGCAGGGGTACAGTCGTCTGCTGGAGACAAATATACGCAAGACAAGCAAATAAGATGAGATAAAGTCGGAGCCGAAAGATATTTTGACTCCGACTTCGCAGGTTAAAAGGATGAAAAAAAACGATTTATTTTCTTTGAAAATTACAGATATGGGAGTCGACGGGGAAGGCATCGGAAAGTACGATGGGATGACATTTTTCGTCAAGGATGCGCTGATCGGAGATGAAATTCGTGCCCGTGCCACAAAACTGAAAAAACATTATGGATATGCCCGTGTGGAGGAAATTATCACACCATCTCCATACCGTGTAGAACCGCAATGTCCGTTGCACCGCCGCTGCGGTGGCTGTCAGATACAGGCACTTTCCTACGAGGAACAGCTTGCATTCAAGGAAAACAAGGTGCGCAGTAATCTGCAGAGGATTGGAGGATTTTCCAAAGAAGAGTTAGAGCAGGTATGTTTGCCGATCGTTGGGATGGAGCACCCTTTCCGCTACCGCAACAAGGCACAGTTTCCGGTGGGACTGGATAAAGAAGGAAAACTTGTGACCGGATTTTATGCGGCACGTACGCATGCCATCATTCCGGTGGAAGACTGTCTGCTTGGGGTAGAGGAAAATAAGGATGTGCTTATGGCAGTAAAGGAATGGATGCTGCTAAAGCAGATTCCGGCTTACGATGAGACTACCGGAACAGGACTGGTACGCCATATTTTGATCCGCTATGGATTTACCACCGAAGAGGTGATGGTATGCCTGATTATTAACGGAGACCGGCTGCCGGAAAAAGAAGCTCTCATCGAGCAGCTTTCGGTGCTGCCGGGGATGACTTCCATTTCCTATAATGTAAATACCGAGCGCACCAATGTCATTCTTGGAAAACACACGGAATGTATCTGGGGCATGCCATATATCACGGATTATATTCATCTGCGTAATACCGGAGATTTTTCAGTGGAAGATACGGCGATTGCCTATCATATTTCTCCGCAGTCGTTTTATCAGGTCAATCCGGTACAGACAGAGAAACTCTACAGCACAGCGCTGGAGTATGCAAAGCTGACCGGAAAAGAATCCGTCTGGGATCTGTATTGCGGGATCGGCACGATTTCGCTCTTTTTATCCCAGAAGGCAAAGCAGGTATACGGAGTGGAAATTGTTCCTCAGGCGATCGAGGATGCAAAGAATAATGCTGCATTAAACGGCATTACGAATGCAGAGTTTTTTGTGGGAAAAGCGGAGGAAGTATTGCCGCAGTTTTATAACAGCGACGATCTGGATGCGGGAATGCGCCATCCGGATGTGATTGTGGTAGATCCGCCTCGGAAGGGGTGCGATGAGCAGTGTTTGTCCACGATGCTTGCCATGCGTCCGGAGCGGATTGTCTATGTGAGTTGTGATTCTGCTACGCTTGCCAGAGATCTGCGTATTTTAGTAGACGGTGGATATGAGCTGCAAAAAGTGCGGGCATTTGACCAGTTCGCTCACACCGGACATGTAGAAACTGTTGTTTTACTTTCCAAGGGTATAATCGACTCGCAGAAAGTAAAGGTTGAGATGTCTCTCGAAGATATGGATATGTCTGGATTTCAATAGCATGTATTTATAAGTAGATGGATATTATATTATAAGTAATACTAAATTGACCGCATAGCCTTATGCTCGTAAAATAATTTTGTGATTATTTTATTAAATAAGAGTATAAATATTTGGAGGAACCAATGAAAAAGACAACAAACTCTTCACCTTACCAGTTTGAGGGCAGAATACCTCTGTCTCAGGCTATTCCGCTTGGACTGCAGCATGTTATGGCTATGTTCATCGGAAACCTTACACCTCTTATCATTGTTATGGGAGCATGCGGGCTCACAGCGGACGCTGGCTTTGCGGAGCTTAGAACTGCGCTCTTACAGAATGCAATGATTATCGCAGGTATTGTAACATTAGTACAGATGTTTTCCATCGGACCTGTCGGCGGAAAGGTACCTATCGTTATGGGAACCTCTTCGGGCTTTCTTGGAGTATTAAATAATACAGTTGCAGCGTGTGGCGGCGGAGTTATAGCATATGGTGCTATTATGGGAGCCTGCCTTGTAGGAGGTATCTTCGAGGGCATACTCGGAGCCTTCTTAAAGCCTTTGCGCAAGTTTTTCCCGGCAATCGTTACAGGCTCAGTTGTTATAGCAATCGGACTTTCACTCCTTGGAGTGGGAATCAACTACTTCTGTGGTGGAACAGGCAAAAATGATTACGGCTCACTGCCAAACCTTTTTATTGGAATGGTTGTACTTATAGTAATCGTGCTTCTTAAGCATTTTGCACCATCGCGCAGTATTTTTTCATCATCTGCCATCCTTTTTGGTATCCTGGCAGGATATGTTGTAGCAATCATTATGACACTTACCATGTCACACACAGGTGTGACCGCTGACGGTGTTAAATACACATACTCATGGGTTGTAAACTTTGATGAGGTTAAAAATGCGGCATGGATAGCAGTTCCAAGCTTTATAGGCTTTGGAAAGCTGTCAGATGTGGGAATTTCCTTCCATGCCAATGCAATCATCCCAATCGGCATCATGTTTATCGTTACTGCAATCGAGACAGTTGGCGATATCTCAGCCTGTG
>OHDG01001051.1_pt1 | contig 13450 bp, 10 predicted proteins | sample 1566961 | NCBI WGS metagenome assembly OHDG01 (sample SAMEA3879539, study PRJEB24766) | human gut metagenome | biome: human-associated habitat; feature: feces | place: USA | collected 1985/1987
TCTCCTCCATTGAGGAAGAGTGCGACCAGATCTTTGAGCTGAGCTCCAACGGCAAGTACCGCTGCCTCTACTGCGAGCAGGAGCTGCAGGTCAAGCCGGAATAACCTCCGCTGCCCCTTTTCCCCGCTCCGGAACAGCAAAAACAAACAAAAAGAACAGGCGGCTTCCTGTCCGGTTACCCGGAGGGAAGCCGCCTGTTTTGTTCCGAATGGTCTGACGAAACTTTCCGGCCCTGATACCGCACAAAGTACGGCAGTTGCCATGAGCTTATATCATGCAATTCCCCAAATGAACTGCCGGACAAGCCCCGTCAGACGCTCTGCTGCCCGGCACACGCCACCGGAACAGCCCGCAAAAGCAAAGGTTTCACAGCTGCACACGCACCGCAGCCTGACGCCACAATGCTGCAGAACCCGGAAAAGCTCCCGGCCGCAACCTCTGCCTGCACTGCCTTGCGTTCCTTTACTGGGTCCAGTATAGCAGAGTTACGCTATTGTTGCAGAGAAAATGTCATATTCTGCATCGGTAACTGTCACAACTTGCGGGTAGGCACCGCACAGGTAAAGCGGAACCAGCGGTCCCGGCAGCTGAGCGTGTACTCGCAACGGCAGCGGTCCAGCACCTCCCGCACGTTGACAAGGCCCATGCCATGGCCCGGCTCTGCCTTGGTGGAACGCGGCAGCTCCCCATCCACCAGCTCCAGGTCCTTCTGCACCCGGTTGCGCACCGAAATGAGGTATTCTTCCTCGTTCCTGCGCGCCCGCAGGTACACCTCCGGCGGTTTGGCCTGCGCCGCCGCCCGGATGGCATTGTCCAGCAGGTTGGAGATGACGATGACCAGGTCCGTGCCGCAAAAGGGCAGGTCCTTGAGGTCACACAGGTCGAAGTACAGCTCCACTCCCTGCTGCGCAGCTTCCTCATACTTGCGGCTGAGCAGGGAGTCCAGCAGTGGGTTGTGGGTGTCCAGAATGGTGGTTCCGGCGGCCACCACCTTGCTCACGCTGGAAAGGTATTCCTGTGCGCCGGTCAGGTCGCCCTGCCGGAGCAGCGCATCCAGTGCGGCAATGTGGTTGGTGAACTCATGGGTCAGGCGGCGCTGTGCCGTGTAGGACTCCATGAGGGCTTCTGCGCGCTGCTGTTCCAGCGCGGCCTGAAAGTGCGACGCCTGCCCCTGCACCACCTGATCGTTGAACATCTGCACGATGGCCAGGTGCACCAGCACCGCAATGGTCAGGCCCACCGTCAGCATCAGGTCCAGCAGAGTGGGCACGCGGCGGTTGGAGGAGATCATGATGAAGATGTTCAGCAGCACCACGACGCCCGGGAAAAAGCTCATCAGCAATGCCTGCAGCGGGTCCAGCGCACTGCAGTGGTTCCACCGGCACAGAAAGCGTGCTACCAGAATGCCCACCAGCAAAATTGAGATCACCAGTGCCGCCAGACAGGTCCTGTAGCGCCAGACTTCACCGGGGCAGATGCCGTGGAGCCGTGCAAAGACAAAGCTGACCGTATTTTCGGTAAGCAGGCACAGAATGCCGTTGATGATGCAGGCAGACATCCGGTCCACTGCCGTGCCGCCGAACAGCAGCGCGATGACCAGCAGGTAGATGATATTGCTGACCACTGATTTGATATTGAAAAAGCCAAAACCGCACAGCACCGAGAGCGTCAGCACTGCCAGCGCCAGCAGCGCGGCCCACACACAGGGGTGACGGAACCGCCTGCCCCGGCCCAGATAGGCGTAATCCACCAGAATGAACGCCGCCCACTGCGCAATGCACACCAGATGCCCCAACAGCGTCCAGATAAAGCTGTCACTCATCACCGAACTGCCCCTTCCATTCCAGATAGGCCGCGCGGACAGCCGCATACTTGCTGCGGCTGACGCTGAGCTCCACGCCGTTTTTCATCAGCACCCGGTAATTCCGGATGGCGCACACATGCTGCAGGTTGACCACATCGCTGCGGCCCACCTGCAAAAAACCATTCCGGGCCAGAATGGGCGGCAGCTCCTTCAGCTTGCCATAAAAGGTGCAGAAATGTTCCCGCGCAATGTCCCCATACACATTGATGACCCGGCCCTCGCTCTCCAGATAATAGATCTGGTCCAGCGGGATGCGAATGTTCTCGCGGTTGTGGTGCACGGTGAGGGTCTTGGTACCGGCCTGCATCATGGACGCATAGATGTCTTCCAGACAGCTGGGCAGCTGCTTGGCGACGTCCCGTTTGAGGATGTAGCGGTAGGCGTTGACCTTGTAGCCATCCAGCGCAAAGGCCAGATAGGCCGATACATAGACCAGACAGATGTCCGGATTGCGGTGCCGGAGCTGGCCGCCCAGTGCAATGCCGTTGACCTGCGGCATGTCCACATCCAGGAATGCAATGCGGTACAGCTCCAGGTCCGGGATCGCCAACACCTGCTCCGGGTCGGAACAGACCGTAGCCTGCACCGGGATCTCGTGCGCTTCAAAGTAAGTCGCCGCATACTCCGCCACCTTCGCGCTGAAGGCGGCATCGTCGTCGCAGACAAGAATGTGCATCCGGAACTCCTTTCTGTCAGAAAAGGCTCCTCTTAACCAGATAAGAGGAGCCGCAGTTTTATGCGAAGAATTTGTCGTAGATGCCAAAGGCAAAGATGAACAGCACGATGACCGGCAGAACGTAGGTCAGGTAGCCGCGCATCCAGTCGTGCATCTTGAGGCCCTTGCCGGTGTTGACTTCCTTTTTGTAGTTGTCCCAGCCCCAGCCGTACTTGGTGACGCAGAACAGCAGGTACACCAGACTGCCCAGCGGCAGGAACAGGTTGCTGACCAGGAAGTCCTCAAAGTCCAGCACGGCACCGCCGAACACGGCAAAGCCGTCCCAGGCCCAGAGGTTATAGCCCAGCACACAGGGCATGGACAGCGCAATGATGAGCACCAAATTCACCAGACTGGACTTCCTGCGGCTGCAGCCGGTGAGCTCCATGCCGCAGCAGATGATGTTCTCGAACACGGCCAGCACCGTGGACAGGGCCGCAAAAGCCATGAACAGGAAGAACAGGGTGCCCCACAGACGCCCCAGCGCCATGTTGGCAAAGATGTTGGGCAGAGTGATGAAAATCAGGCTGGGGCCGCTGGTCTGATCCACACCATAGGTGAAGCAGGCCGGGAAGATGATCAGACCAGCGGTGATGGCCACAAAGGTGTCCAGCACCACGATGCGGACCGACTCGCCCAGCAGGGAGTGCTCCTTGCCGATGTAACTGCCGAAGATGGCCATGGCACCGATGCCAAGGCTCAGGGTGAAGAAGGCCTGGTTCATGGCCGACACCAGTGTGTTGACCACGCCCACCTCCTGCATACGGGCAAAATCGGGCACCAGATAGAACTCGAGGCCCTCTTTTGCGCCGGGCATGAACAGGCTGTTGACCGCCAGCACCACCATGATGGCCAGCAGAGCGATCATCATGACCTTGGTCACCCGCTCCAGGCCGTTCTGCAGGCCCTTGGCGCAGACCAGAATGCTCAGCACCACCACAAACACCATCCAGAAGGTCATCACGCCGGGGCTGGCCAGCATCTCGGTGAACTTACCGGCTACCTGCTCGGCGTTCAGGCCGGACAGCTGACCGATGGCGGTCATGTAGAAATAGTGCAGCATCCAGCCGGCCACCGTGGTGTAGAACATCATCAGCAGATAGCAACCGATCAGGGTGAGATAGCCGTGGATGTGCCATTTCTGGCCCGGCTTTTCCAGTGCCTGATAGGCCCGCACCGGGCTCTTGCGGGAGGCGCGACCCACCGCAAACTCCATGGTCATGATGGGCAGACCCAGAATGACCAGAAAAACCAGATAAAACAGCACGAATGCGCCGCCGCCGCCCTGACCGGCAATATAGGGGAACTTCCACACGTTGCCGATGCCGATGGCGCAGCCCGCGGAAAGCAGGATGAAGCCCAGGCGGGACTTCAGGGTTTCTCTTTCCATGATTCCATAAACTCCTTGTTTCCAATCTGCTCTGCAAGCCGGACCCACCGGGCCGGGCAAAGCGTTGCTTTTGTATTATAGCACAATTTCCGTCGAAGAACAGGGTCGCTTCAGGAGGATGAACTTTTGTTATCGAAAGCGTCTCCTGTTTCCGGCAGGCACACAGTTCCCCTCCCGCAAAATCCCGGTTTCATCTTTTGACGGTGATGCGCGTATTTTTATTGTCACATCTTCTTGAATCAATTTTGCTCATTTTTCAAATGAAGATATGACGATTCTTCACTTGTAGGCGCTGCAGTACGTTCAACCGCAAAAAGGGACCTCCGCGCAAAATCATGCACAGGGGTCCCTTCTCCTACAAACGTGCTTACTTCCGCTTTTTCGGGACACTCTTGCCCACCGGACCACGGGGACGGCGTTCTGCTGCCTTGGACTGCAGTGCTGCGCTGCGGGTCTGGGCGCGGCCCTTGGCGGCGGCCGAACGCAGGCCGTTGATCTCTGCCTTGGTCAGCTCCCGGTAGGTGCCCGGCTTGAGCATGCCCAGCTTGACCACACCTTCGGCGTTGCGCTTCAGACGCACCACTTCCAGACCGACGGCCTCGCACATGCGGCGGATCTCGCGGTTCTTGCCCTCTTTCAGGGTCATTTCCATCACGGTGCGGCCCGGCTCGTCGGTGACAACGTTGATGGCGCAGGGCATGGTCTTGGTGCCGTCGTCCAGCACAACGCCGCTGCTCAGCTTCAGGATCTGGCTTTCATCGGCGCGGGGCTGCACGGTGACGCGGTACAGCTTGGAGATGCCGCCCGACGGATGGGTGACGGCCTGCGCAAACGCGCCGTCGTTGGTCATGAGCAGCAGGCCCTCGCTGTCCTTATCCAGACGGCCCACCGGGTACAGGCGGGCGGGGATATCGCTCACCAGCTCCATCACGGTCTTGCGGCCCAGCTCGTCGCTGGCGGTGGTCACATAGCCGCGGGGCTTGTACAGGGCCAGATAGTACATCTGCTGATCCTTGCGGATATAGATGCGCTCGTCGTCCACGTGCAGCACGTCGCGGTTGGGGTCCATCTTGTCGCCCACCTTGACGGGGTGGCCGTTGACCTTGACGCGGCCCTCGGCAATGATCTGCTCGGCCGCGCGGCGGGAGCACAGGCCCTGCTCGGCCATGATCTTCTGAATACGTTCTTCTGCCATAATAAAACTCCTTGTGCGCCTCCCGGCGCTCAAAAGCGCACGCCGGAGCATGCGCTGAAAAAACTGCAAGTTGGAAGCTTGCAGTTACGGCGATGTTCGGAGGACGGCGGGCAGTTTCCTGAGCAAGTGTCCGCTGGGGTGGGACCCTGCTGCCGCAGGCAGTAGGGCGGGCGATGGAATGGCCCGTTTCACTTGCGTGGGAATGCCGCGCTGCCCGGTTGGGCGTTAGCAGCTGGGGCTTGTGATGGCGGGGCAAGAATGCTATAATTATACTGTATTTCTGCACGACTTTGCGAATTTTCCACAGAAGGGAGGGGCGGCGGTTGAAAAGACGACGGTTTCTGGTGCTGAGTGCAGGCTGCATGATGGGCCTGCTCTCGGCGTGCGGCCTTCCGATGTCGGAAAATGTGCAGGTGGAGGAGTTGCTGCGTGCCCCGCGCCTTCCGGGCGACTACGGTGCGCTGCAAAATGCCCTGAACGAGTGGCTGGGGGAGAGCGCCCAGCTGAAATACCCGATGCAGGGGGAGCTGCTCTCGCCGTTCCTTTTGCAGGATCTGGATGGTGACGGCCAGCAGGATGCCGCTGTTCTCTACACCACGGCCCAGAGCTCCAACGTCTGCATTGCATTTTTGCAGAAGGATGCCGCAGGCGTGTGGCAGGTCCGCCAGAGCATCGAGGGTCTGGCGGATGCAGTGGACAATGTCCGGCTGGCACAGCTGCAGGATGGTGCTGCCACCCAGCTGGTGGTGGGGTACCTCGCCGCGCAGGGGGACAGCTATCTGGCGGTGTACTCCTACGAGAACGGCACGGTCAATGCCATTCTGGAACAGTCCTATGAGCAGTATCTGGTGGAGGATATCACCGGCGGCGGCAACGAGGATCTGATCCTGATGTCCACGCTGGAGGACGGCGGGGTGCAGATCGAGCTGCTGACCGTTGACCGGGACGGGATGTTCCAGCAGGTGGCTGTCATGGGCCTTTCGGCAGATAAGTTTTCGGGCTGTGCCGCTGTGGCAGCGGGCCTGGGAGCGGACGGCAAGCGCTATCTGGTGCTGGACGGCTGGACCGGCCTTTCGGGCAACAATCTGGCCACGGTGCTGCTCTATTTTGATGAGGAAAGCCAGCAGATGCTGCCCGCGGAGCAGATCAGCACCAGTGAGCTGTACAATGCGTCCCTGCGCAATGTCTCCACGCTGGTCAGCCGGGATCTGGACGGCGACGGCATCGTGGAGATCCCCACCCAGCCTGACGAAGCGGGCCTGCTGAACCTGAGCCAGAGCCGACGAATGGATTTTATCGTCTGGATGGACTACACCAGCCCGGAGCCGGAAAAGAGCTTCGGCCTGCTGGACGAGGAGAGCAGCTGCTACATTGAGCTGCCTGCCGAGTGGGAGGGCAACCTGATGCTCACCGACAGCGCTGAGGGAGAGGAGGCCGTGGAGCTGCACACTGTGGACGAGGGCAAGCTGGTGCTGACCATGCGCCTGGTTCCTTCCAGCGAGAGCGCGGCGGGCTGGACCCGCCTGGGCGTGGTGGCATCCCGCCAGATGCAGGCCAAGTTCGGGCCGGACGTGGTGCTGAAGGATCAGAGCTATCGACTGTCCCGGTCGTTGTACCGGTTGAATTGATGATACCGCTCAGTTTTGCAGAAGTTTACCGGATGCAGGCTGGGTGTTCTGAGGTGAAATGCTTCTCCGTGTGCTCTTGGGCAGAGGGAGAAGGCAGAAAAATATGGAGGTCTTAGATGGTCAAGGTACTTGTGGTAGAGGATGAAGCCAGCATCCGCGAGATGATCGCGCTGAACCTGCGGCTGGCGGGGATGGAGGCGGTGGAGGCCGACAGCGCCGAAGCCGCCCTGCCTCTGCTGGAGCAGAAGCCCGGCTGTGATGCTGCCATTCTGGATGTGATGCTGCCCGGCATGAATGGGTTCTCGCTCTGCGAGACCATCCGCCGCACCGACCAGAAGATCGGCATCATCATCCTGAGCGCCAAGGGGCAGGAGCAGGACAAGATCCGCGGCCTGTCCATCGGTGCGGATGACTATATGACCAAGCCCTTCAGTGTCAGTGAGCTGCTGGCCCGTGTGGAGGCCCTCTGCCGCCGGGTGGGCCGCTCGGGCGGCGGCTCCACTGCAGACGAAAATGCCCCCACCACGCTGGTCAGCGGGGAATTTGTGCTGGATGAGAACCGCCGTGTTCTCCTCAAGGCCGGGCGGCAGATCGAGCTGACCCAGGTGGAGTTCCAGATCATGGAGCTGTTCTTCCACAACCCCGGCATCGCGCTGGTGCGGGAAAAGATCCTGAAAGGCGTGTGGGGTGAGAACTACTTCGGCGATGTGAAGATCGTGGATGTGAACATCCGCCGTCTGCGGATGAAGGTGGAAGATGAGCCCAGCCACCCCACCCACATTATGACAGTGTGGGGCTACGGCTACCGGTGGGAGGAGTAAAGAAAAACCTCTCAGTTGCGCTGTGCTCGACAGCTCTCCCAATAGGAGAGCCAGGATTACTGACAGAAAGGAGGAAAAGCAATGCGCAGTGGTATTACCAACCGCTGGCTGCGGGGAAGCCTGTTCCTGACGGTGCTGCTGGTGCTGCTGGTGGAAAGCATGTTTGTGTACAACTTCGGCCGCAGCTACTACAACAGCGTCCAGCAGACCATGATGCGGCGTTTTTCCTCCATCAACGGTCAGCTGAAAATGTACACCGGCGACACGGCCCAGAAGACCGCGGCCAACCGCAGTGTGGCCCTGCGCCGGATGGTGGAGCAGTTTGCGGATAAAGACAAATATGAGTTCATGCTGCTGGACGGTTACGGCGGCGTGATCGCCTCCTCCAGCGGCACAGGTGCGGACGGCATCGTGGTGCAGGACGATTTTAACAAGGCGCAGGATGCACCGGACGGCGTGGGTGTGGCTATCTACCGCACCGCCAGCGGGGAAACGGTCATGGCTGTGTGCAGTCTGGTGCCCTATGCGGCCGAGGACGTGGCTGCCATGCGCCTTGTCACCAGCCTGACGCTGGTGCAGGCGCAGCTGAAGAGCGTTTTCATCGTCAGTCTGATCGTGGTGGCGGCCATTCTGGGCTTTACAGTGGCCTCCGGCCTGTACTTCGTGCGGGGCATCGTGGTGCCGCTGGGGCAGGTGGAGCGGATCGCCGCCAGCATCGCCCGGGGAGAACTGGATGTCCGCCTGCCTGTGACCGGTGACGAGCGGGACGAGGTGGACCGCCTGCGCGGCACCATCAATCAGATGGCCGAGGGGCTGGAAGAGACGGAGAAGATGAAGAACGAATTCATCAGCTCGGTCTCCCATGAGCTGCGCACGCCGCTCACCTCCATCCGGGGCTGGGTGGAGACCCTGCGCACCCTGGATGATCCCACCGATGAGAACTACCGCAAGGGGCTGGAGATCATCAACAACGAGACCGCCCGCCTGTACAACATGGTGGAGGAGCTGCTGGATTTCAGCCGCCTGCAGAATGGCCGCCTGAAAATGGAGTGCCGCCCCCTGGACCTTGTGGCCGAGCTGACGGACGCTGTCCTTTTCTGTGAAGCGCGCATCCAGCGGGAGGGGCTTCTGCTGGCCTATGCGGAGCCGGAGGAGATGATCCCGGTCTATGCCGACCCCGACCGCCTGCGGCAGGTGTTCATCAACATTTTGGACAATGCCATCAAGTATTCGGCCCCCGGCGGACGCATCACGGTCAAGATCTGGCAGGGCGAGTACAAAGCCTTTATCGAGATCATCGATCAGGGCCGCGGCATCCCGCCGGAGGATCTGGAAAACGTCAAGACCAAGTTTTACAAGGGCAGCAACTCGGTGCGGGGCAGCGGCATCGGCCTTGCGCTGGTGGATTCCATTATGACCGCACTGGACGGCACCATGGACCTCAAGAGCACGCTGGGCCGGGGCACAGTGGTCACCCTGGGCCTGCCGATCTACAAACGATAAGAGATTGTCCATATTTATCTGGTAAGATAGAGGGGCAGTTTTTACGATAGAGAGGGGCCGCAGCGCCCCATAGGAGAGCCAATGAATCAACCGAACAAGGAACGCTTCAAGACAAGTGTGGGCGGGCAGGCCCTGATGGAGGGCATTATGATGCGGGGCCCGAAAAACATCTGCTGTGCCGTCCGCAAGCCCGATGGTACCATTGAGACCAAGGTCGAGCCCACCCCCACCCACGGCGTGTGGACAAAGATCCCGCTGGTGCGGGGAGCCATCTCGATGATCGAAAGCCTGATCATGGGATACAAGTACATGATGTACTCGGCACAGGTGAGCATGGGGGACGACTACGACCCCGCCGAAGAGGAGACCGCCTTTGAAAAATGGGTGGGCGACCATCTGGGCAAAAAGGCCGAAGATATCATGCTGGCGGCAGCTGCCGTGATCGGCGGGCTGTTTGCCATCCTGCTCTTCACCGTTCTGCCCACGGTGCTGGTGGGCGGCCTGAACCATCTGGTGCCGCTGGGCCGCTGGGCCAAGGTGGTGCTGGAGGCGGTGCTCAAGGTCGCCATCTTCCTGACCTACATGGCCGCCATCTCCCGGATGAAGGAGATCCACCGGGTGTTCGAGTACCACGGGGCCGAGCACAAGACCATTGCCTGCTACGAGGCAGGCGACCCCCTCACGGTGGAGAATGTGCGCAAGTACACCCGCTTCCACCCGCGCTGCGGTACCAGCTTCCTGATCCTGGTGGTCATCGTGAGCGTATTCCTGTACAGCGTGCTGCCCTGGGGCAGCATCGGCCTGCGGGTGCTCTTCAAGCTGCTGCTGCTGCCGCTGGTCATGGGCATCAGCTACGAGCTGCTCAAGTGGTGCGGCCGGTCGGACAATATTGCCACCCGCATCATCCGGCAGCCCGGCATCTGGGTGCAGCATCTGACCGTGTTTGAGCCGGACGACAGCATGATCGAGGTGGCCATTGCCGCCGTCACGCCGGTCCTGCCCGAGAACCCGGAGGACGGCAGATGGTAACCGCAGGGATGCTGCCCCGGGCAGCAGTCCGGGAGGTGGAAGCACGCCTGCGCGCCGCAGGCTGCCCCGACGCAGATTTTGACGCGGCCGAGCTCTTCCGGCTGGCAGTGGGCGGGGATGTCCGCCTTGCCGATGCTCCGCTGGGTGCAGAGCAGGCAGAGCGGCTGGAAGCCCTGACGGCCCGCCGCGCGTCCCGGGAGCCTTTGCAGTACCTTTGCGGCAGCTGGCCCTTCCTTGACTTTGAGCTGGCTGTCGGCCCCGGCGTGCTCTGCCCCCGGGCCGATACTGAGGTGGTGGCCGAAGCCGCCGCCGGAATGCTGGCTGGGGTGGAGGCACCCCGGGTGCTCGACCTCTGTGCCGGCACGGGCTGTTTGGGGCTGGGTGTGAAGCGCTTCTGCCCGGCGGCACAGGTCACCAGTCTGGAGAAGAGCCCTGCGGCATACCGCTATCTGGAGCAGAACGCCCATCTCTCCCCGGCACTGACCATCACCCCGGTGCAGGGGGATCTGTTCACCTACTGGCAGACCCTGCCGGAGGGGCAGCTCGACCTCATTGTGTCGAACCCGCCTTACCTGACCGCCGCCGAGATGGGCGCACTGCAGCCCGAGGTGGCGCAGGAGCCTGCCATGGCGCTGGAAGCGGGGGAGGATGGGCTGGTATTTTACCGCGCCATTGCGGAACACTACCAGAAAGTTCTGCGCCCCGGCGGTGCCCTTGCCCTGGAGATCGGCTGGCAGCAGCGGGAAGCTGTAACGGCCCTGCTTGCCGCCAACGGGTGGACGGATATCGCGTGCAGAAAAGACTTTGGCGGCAATGACCGCTGTGTGATGGCGAGAAAATAATAAAAATATCTACAACTTCCTGTTGTAATATCTGTAAAATGTGTTATACTAGTACCGAAAGAAATGGAATGCCCGCGCCTGCGTTTGGCCGCACCGCGCCGGGAACAGATGACAAAGGAGCATGACACTATGGCAAAAAATCAGAACAACAATGTTGCCCCGGCGACCCAGAAGACCGATCCCGGTGCCAAGAAGGATGCGCTGGCCACGGCACTGGCCCAGATCGAGAAGCAGTTCGGCAAGGGCGCTGTGATGAAGCTGGGCGACAACGCCGCCATGCAGGTGGATGCCATCTCGACCGGCAGCATCGGCCTGGATCTGGCACTGGGCGTGGGCGGCGTGCCCCGGGGCCGCATCATTGAGGTGTACGGCCCTGAATCCAGTGGTAAGACCACGCTGGCCCTGCATGTTCTGGCCGAAGCCCAGAAGAAGGGCGGCGATGTTGCCTTCATCGACGTGGAGCACGCGCTGGACCCTGTGTATGCCGAGGCGCTGGGTGTGGACATCAACAACCTGCTGGTCAGCCAGCCCGATACCGGTGAGCAGGCCATGGAGATCTGCGAGGCGCTGGTGCGCTCCGGTGCCATTGATGCCATCGTTGTGGACTCTGTTGCTGCTATGGTGCCCCGCGCTGAGATCGAGGGCGAGATGGGCGACAGTCATGTGGGCCTGCAGGCCCGCCTGATGAGCCAGGCCATGCGCAAGCTGACCAGCGTCATCGGCAAGACCAACACCGTCTGCATCTTCATCAACCAGCTGCGTGAAAAGGTCGGCGTGGTCTACGGCAACCCTGAGGTCACCACCGGCGGCCGCGCCCTGAAGTATTATTCTTCTGTCCGCATCGATATCCGCCGTGTGGAGGGCCTGAAGGATTCTTCCGGCCAGTTCATCGGCAACCATACCCGCGCCAAGATCGTCAAGAACAAGGTGGCTCCTCCGTTCCGTGAGGCGGAGTTCGACATCATGTTCGGCGAGGGCATCTCCAAGATGAGTGAGCTCATCGATCTGGGTGTCAAGCTGGGCATCGTTCAAAAGAGCGGTGCATGGTTCAACTACGGTGATATCCGCCTGGGTCAGGGCCGCGACAATGCCAAGCAGTTCCTGCGCGATAACCCCGAGATCGCCAACGATATTGAGGGTCAGGTGCGCGCCAATGCCGACAAGCTCTATGCCACCCGCCGCCCGGGGGGCAAGGCTGCTGCCGCCCCTGCAGAGGGGGAACCGGCCGCTCCTGCCACAGCAAAGGAGCCGGTGGTCAAGGCTCCCGCCCGCAGCAGCGAGAGTGAGCTGGATATCATGGTGGAAGAGTAAATGGCCTTTTACAGCCGTGGCCGCCGCCCGCTGGCCGAAGAGGAAAAATCTACCGATGCCGCCAAGGCCCGCACCCGGGCCATGGAGCTGCTGGCCGGGCAGGAGCTTTCCTCGGGCCAGCTGTATGAGCGGCTGAACCGCCGCTATACCCAGCAGACCAGTGCCGCCGTGGTGGCAGAGATGGTGCAGCGGGAGTATATCAACGATGCCCGCTATGCCGAGACCCGTGCCCACGCCCTGCTGGCGGCAAAAAAGAGCCGCCGCGCTGCTGCCCAGAATCTGCGGCAGAAGGGCCTGGCCGCAGGCGAGATCCAGCAGGCGCTGGATGCTGTTTACACCCCCGATGTTTCCGGCGAGGACCCGGAGCTGGAAGCCGCCGCCGCTCTGGTGGAAGGGCATTACCGCAAAAAGCTGGAAGCGGGCCGCAGGGATCTGGTCATTGCGGCCCTGCAGCGGCGGGGATTTTCGTATTCCATCATTAAGGAAGCCATTCGGCGAATCGAAGAAGAGTAAGTGATCCGTTGTATAACCTCTCAGTCTCGCATCCGCTCGACAGCTCCCCTAGTAGGGGAGCCCTTGGCAAAACGGGAAACTTCTCCCTTACTGCCAAGGCCTCTCCTACTAGGAGAGGTGGCATTGCGAAGCAATGACGGAGAGGTTATACAACGGAGATTTGACAAACAGGAAAGAGAGTATCCCTTTTTATGAAAATTGCATGTATTTCCCTTGGCTGCCCCAAGAACCAGGTCGATCTGGACGTGATGGTGCACATCCTGCTTTCGGCCGGTCACGAGACGGTGGCCGACCTGGGTGAAGCCGATGTCATTCTGGTCAACACCTGCGGCTTTATCGAGAGCGCCAAGACCGAGGCCATTGAGAACATTCTGGAGGCCTGCGCCTACAAGCAGCAGAACCCGGAGCTGAAGGTCATCGTCACCGGCTGCCTGGCCGAGCGTTACCGCAGCCAGATCGAGGAGGAGATCCCCGAGGTGGATGCTGTGGTGGGCTGTGCCTCCAACAAGGCCATTGATACCATCGTGGCCCGCCTGTTCCACGGTGAGAACCATCTGGAAAGCTACGGTGCCAAAAAGGACTTCCCGCTGGGCGGCAAGCGTGTCATCGGCACGCCTGCCCACTATGCGTACTTAAAGA
>OHDG01001058.1_pt1 | contig 13418 bp, 9 predicted proteins | sample 1566961 | NCBI WGS metagenome assembly OHDG01 (sample SAMEA3879539, study PRJEB24766) | human gut metagenome | biome: human-associated habitat; feature: feces | place: USA | collected 1985/1987
CAGGAAATTTTTAATACTTCCTCATCCGAGGATGTGATTCCTGTAATTTTTGCTTTTGCAAGTGTCTTTGCAGATTTTGTGGAAGAATATGCACCGACACCCTGTCTGCCATTGTTTGTATTGTAAGCCTGTACTTTGTAGGTATATGTTTTGTTATTGGATTTTACAGTATCTGTGTAAGTGAGTGTACTGCCGGATTTTACCGTGCCAATCTGATAAAATTTACTGTCACTGCTGTCCTGACGATAGATCAGATATCCCTCTGCTTTAGAAACCTTTTTCCAGGTCAGGGTAATCTTCTTTCCACTCTTTGCCTTGATCTTTGTGAGGTTTGTTTTTCCTAATGCCACACCTGAGATGGGTTTAGAATACTCTCCTGCAGTTCCATCGTTAAATACCGGACGGACCAGATAGTAATATTTTGTCCCTGCCTTTACGGTATCATCAATATAAGATGTAGCATCCGATACTTCGTCAATCTTAGGATAGTTTGTATCATTCACAGTATTACGATAAATTTCATAATAATCGACATTATCGAGACCTGTCCATTTTAATCTAAGACTACCATCCGCTCTCGACTGCGTGTAATTGAGCGTTACGGTCTTTGCTCCTTTTGTCAGTCCGAAATACTCTGCGATCGCAGTTGCATCTGCAACCCCGAGTGCCTTTAATTTTTCATCAGAACTTAAATATGTATAATAATCATTTGCATTGTCCAAAAAGGCATGCTCGATGATCAGACCAGGAATGCCATTATTTTTACAACGACGGATCAGACCGTAATAATCTGCTGCAGAACCATCCGGATATTTATCATAAGTGGCATTTCGGATCAGTGTACCGCGATAATTTAATCCAAGTGCTGCCAGTTTATCACATATTTTTTTTGCAAGTGCCTGTCCGTTGCTTCCCACCTGCGAATTATAGTTGCTGTTCGGATAATAAACTTCAACACCTCTTGCCGTTCCATTTGCTGTATTTAAATGGAAGCTGACTAATACACTTGCTCCCACATTTTTTGCAAGGTTTGCACGGGCATCCAGACATGCGGTATTGTCTCCGCCGCCTGCCGGACAGCTTGCACTCTCTCTTGTCATGTAAACAGTAATACCATTATAGGTAGATAACTCTTCTTTACAGTATGTGGCGATCTTAAGCGTCAGATCTGCTTCCTGTACTCCAAAAGCGGACGCTCCCGCATGGGTGCCATCATGTCCCGGATCGAGAACTACCGTCACACTACTGTTTGCACCTTTTAAATGATCCATGCTGCCGATAACTGCCTTTGAGATTCCCTGCTCTAATACGTTTTCCACGGTATTTTCAGAGACAATTTCGCCATCCTCACTCATGGTAACAACATCTGCGTCCACATCCGCGTAGGCGTCTTCATCATAGAGCACCTGATCCGGATTCGTCTCAGCCTGTTCATTGACACCAAATCTTACATCCATTCCAAGGTCTGATAACAGGATCTCCTGTTTTGTTTTCTCCTGTGTAAACTGCACAGAAGTGATCTGATACTCTCCCGCCTGTCCATTTTCAGAAAAATCCATGGTAAAACGGATCATATCTTCTTCTCGGCCTGCCGCTTTGATCTGATATGTTTTTCCGGTAGTCAGATTCTGATAATTTAAAATAACATCAGAAATCTGCTCATTCCCTGTTCCAAGGCTTAAAACCACATTCTGGGTGCCCGGTGTTTCGACATACGGGGACTCTACCATCATATAGTTCATTTCTGCTGCCTGGACTGTTTCTGTCTCAGTCTCAGTTTCTGTTTCCGTACTTTCTGTCTCGATCGTTTCCGTCTCGGCCGGCTCCTCTGTCTCCGTTTCAGCCGTTTCCGTCTCTGCGGTCTCTGTTTCCGTACTTTCTGTTTTGGTCGTTTCTGTCTCGGCCGGTTCTTCTGTTTCCACTGCCCCGGTCTCCGTTTCCGCAGTCTCTTCTGTTTCCATTACTCCGGTTTCCGTCTCGGAAGACTCCCCCGTTTCCGTTGTCTCTGATTCGGATGATGTTTCCGTCTCATCATTTTCCGTTTCAGATGCCTCTTCTGTCACAGCTGCCTCTTCCGCTGATGACGTTTCCATTGCCTGCGTGCTTTCTGTCTGGACTGCGCCATCTTCTGCCGCACGCACATCTGCAGGCAGTGCTGTCATGCTCACGCAGACTGCCATGATTACTGCTAAAATCCTTTTTTTCATTTTCCTGTTATCCTCTTGTATATTTACTGATGTTTTTACACTTCACATCCGCCGTTTATTTTACCATAAAACCTCCCCGTTGAATATATCTTGCCAGAATTTTCATAAAATCTTAAAAATACTCCGGCAGAATGATCCCGCCGGAGTATCTCTTTTCACATCTATTTTGCTTTTGTCTTTACGGAAACAACGGAAGAATAACTTCCATATACTTTCTTTCCATTCACTTTGCGGTATGCACGGATCTTATAATAATAGGTCGTCGATTTTTTCAATTTACCGTTTTTGTAAGATGTCGTACTACCTTTGGATATGGTCTTTACTTTACTATATTTTCCATCTTTACTGTTGCTGCGGTAGATCTCATAACCGCTTGCACCTTTTACCTTTGACCAGGTCAGTTTTACATTCTTTGCATCCGACGCTTTTGCCTTTAACGTCGTCTTTGCCGGAACCGCCTTTGCAGATTTTACATTCGAAAATCCACTGGTCTGTTCTCCATTCTGTGTCTTAACAACCGTCTTGATCTTATAATAGTATGTTTTTCCGGTTTTTACACTGCTGTCTGTCCAGGAACTGGTGCCCACACTGTTGATGGTTTTGATATTCTGATAATCCCCATCCTTTGCTGTACTGCGGTACAACTTTCCATGAAACTTTCAGTTTATTGTATGCTGTCGATTTTACGGAAGTCACGCTTGTTTTTCTGTTCTCAATTTTATTAACACAGAGCGTGTATTCTTTTTCCACCGCATTTTTCGCAAATGCCTGCACTTTCAGGTAATAGGTTCCCTTGCTTAATTTGACAGCCTTTGACTCTGTATAGGTACTGCCGGCATAGGAATAGATATGATCATCATCTTTTCTGCTCACTCTCTTGCCGTTTGCATTATAAAGTACCACATACCAGCTTCTTCCCGCGTCATTGATCTTCTCATGTGCCAGACTGAAATTGATATACTGCGCTTTCGTGAGTGTAAAGCGATAGCAGTCTTCATCTGACGTATATCCTGTGATCACACCGTTTACCGCTTTGCCGACTTTTATGTTATCTGCCGAAGCCCAGTCACCGTTGTTCTCTGTCTCCCAGCCGGAGGCCGCTTTCTGTGTCATGCAGATCGTATAGTCGCCGGTATAAAGTGTAGATGCCTGGCTGACGCATACATAATATTCTCCCGCAGCCAGTCCTAATTTACATGAGGTAAAGGATGTCTCTGTTCCTGTGCTTGTAAATTTATATATTTCACTGTTATCCTTATTGTAAAGAACGACATTATAACAGCTTGCTGTGCTCTGATTGTTTTTATGTCCGAATTTCAACTGCAGATAACCCGCTTTTGACATTTTGATCTTGTAGTAATCTTTGTCTGAAGAACTGCTGATACTTCCATAATAGGTTTTTCCGTTCTTCACACTGTTTGCAGTAGCAGCAGAATCATTCGACTCCACCTCTCTGTTACCAGCCGTTTTTGCTTTGATGCATACATCATAGTTTACCGGATAACTGGTACCGCTTAATAATGTTCCTGCTGAATTTCCGGTTCCTGCAATTTTGACATAATACTCACCTTTTGGCAGTCCGAGATTCGGTGTGGAAACACTGGTATCCCCGCCGCGGATGTTTGTAGTGTAAACTTCTGTATACTGATCTTTATCTACCTTTCGGATCACACTGAACACAAACATATTTGTGGTCTCCTGACCACTTACAACCGGATGTGTCAGTTTCACATTGATGTAACCATTTGCAGAAAGTGTTGTCTTAAAATAATCCACATCACTGTAGGTACGGATGTCGCCGCTGTACGTGATACCGGAAACAGCCGTATTGGCAATATCGTAAGTATCATTGCTCTCGCTCTCCCAGTTGTCTGCGTTTGTCCAGGAAGCATTCAGCTTGTAGGTTTCTCCGTTTGTCCCATAGATTGCAAATGATCCAGACGCATTCAGATATGTTACGCCCGACACTTTCAGATAATAAGTTCCTGCCGCAAGTCCGAAATTGACAGACTCTGTTTTCTCCTCATCCGTCCTGCTCGTCATTGTATAGATCGTATTTCCAGAAGCATCGCAGACTGCTACACTGTAAATATCCGTTGCGAGCTTACTGCTCACTTTATCATGCTGTAACTGAAATGAAAGATATCCTTTTGCAGCCGATGTAATCTTGTAATAATCGGTATCAGAAGTAGAAGAAATACTTCCTGTAATCGTCTGTCCAAGTTTCGTATAATTGTCTGCTGTGGAAATGGAGTCATTTTGTTCCGTTTCACAGTAAATATCTTCATACTGTACACTAAAGCTGTAATCGCTTGATCCTATCGTAAGCACTCCACGTCCGGTAACCTGCACATAATAGGTACCGGCTTCCAGTCCTATCTTCGCCGTCTGATTCTGTGTATCCTGAAGACCGCTGTTCACAGAAACCATTCCGCCAAACTGATCTGCAATAAAATCAATTTTCCAGGCTGGGCTGTTGCTCGTACTCGATAAATTTGCATGTGCAAATTTCAACTGCACCATACCTGCCTTGCTCATCGTAAATTTATACCAGTGTGTAACTGATTTTCTTGATGTCGTTGCTTTGTAAGTTGTATTTAATCCGATAGATGCCGCCGTTGCATAAGTACTTCCCGGTGTCACGTTCCCGTCTTTCCTTACAACTTCCTCGCTCTCTTCTGTTTCCGTGTCCTCAGATTTCGTATCCCCGATAACCGATTCTGTATTTTCCGTTTCGGTCATCTCAGAATTTTCCACTTCCTGCGTACCTTCGGTTGTCTCGGAAATTTCCGTCACTTCGGTACTTTCTGTTGCCTCAGTATCCTTCACACTTTCCGTATTTTCGGTTGTCTCGGACTCGTTTTCGGTACTGTCAGTTTCCACCGCCTCAGAAGTGTTCTCTTCCCCGTTATCCTCTGTGTCTTCGCTCTCTGCTGTTTCAGAATCATCCAGCGCTTCGGTGTTCTCTGCTGTTTCCGGATTCTCTGTCAGTTCCGTCACTTCTGTTTCATTCTGCCCGCCGGCTGCATATACCACCTGCTCTGCCGGGACCGCCGTCATACACAGGCTCAATGCCATAAGCCATGCGGCAATTTTCTTCCCTGCCTGATGTCTTTTTTTCATCTGGATCTTCCTCCTTGTTTTCTTTGTGCATTTCATTTTCTATTCTCTAAAATATACTGTATAATCATCTGTCTGCCCATAATATGTGTATCCAGCCTCCTGCATTTTTTTCTGATCATCATAGGATTTTTCCAAAACAATACAGTTGCTGCCATATTTTTCCGCAACTTCCAACTGATGTTCTACCGCATCAGGAACTGCCACAATTGTTTTACATTCTTCAATAAATTCTTTTTCTTCTTCCTCTTCAAATGTATAATCATCCTGTATCATATGATTGATCAGATCCTCACCGTATAACAACTGCACCGATTCATTTATTTCACGAATCCAGCTGCATACTTCCCTGGGGGCGATCATATTTTTAATATCATGATTTTCTTCGCGTAATAAAGAATCCAGCTCAACCACCTTATCCGGCACTTTATATTGATTTTCTATCACCTGTATTTTAGGCTGTGTAAATAAAAAATACATACTTAAAATTACAAATCCCGCACATCCGGTCAGGCACAATGCTTTTGCCCATATATGCTGATATCCTGATGTCAATTCTACAACAAATGCCGCCACTATAACCGCTGGAACAAGAATCATAAACATCTTTCTATATTCATTCTGCATCCAAAAACTGTTGATACATGTATAACCAAACGGATTTGCAATCAGAAGGAAACATAATATTTCGTATTTTACCAGCTTATTCTTATTTTCATTGATGCGATTTTTTTCAGCTATAAAAAAAAGAATGGCAAACCCTACCAGAGCCAGACTGATTCCCTCCGCTCCCGCACTGCGGAATTCACTTCTGAGCGCCTCAAATGCTGCTATCATTTTTCCACCTCATAATACCCGCCATAATCACTACGGACACCCACACAAACGTTACGATAAAAAATCCCTTTCGATACATCAACTGACCTGAAAGCGCCACTGCTGCATAGGTCAGGATCATAAATATCTGACCAAATTCATTGAAACACCGTGTTTCTTTTTCTTCTCCCAAAAGCTGCAGCACCGTCCATGGCAGCACTCCAAGGAAAAATAAAGTCTGACCATTCCATCCATGTTGAAAAATACCATAATAAAATGCCTTATCCATAAATAAAGGAGTAATATAAAGCAGCCATATCACCGTCATAAACAGGTATTTTTTCTTTGTATCCTTTTGAAACAAACAATCTGCCCATGCTGCATAAATGCAAAAGTAAATTGGAAATACAAAAAACGGAATCACCAGATGAATAAACTTTGCCGGGTTGATCCTGCATATTTCAACACATACCGCATAATACGCATCGACCGGTGATCCTGCCATCTCATCAAGAAGTTCTTTTTCCACAGAGAGCATCTGTGTCCTTCCCGATGTCGGACTGTATACATACAGTGTATCTGTTGTATACATTGTAAGAACAGACTGTACTGTATAATCGTCCGTATCTGCAGGGACGCACACCACACTAAATGCGCTCAGTACCAATATCGCAATCACAGCCAAAATAATGTTTTTCATTTCCGATGTATCCGGCAGTAATCTGATCTCTTTTCGATTCCGGATCATCATTACTATAGCAATGAGCAATACAAGTGCCACGACAATCATCCATATCCGCGTAAGTACAGATAATGTCAGTTTATAAAAAATTGCTATTTGGGCTATTAAAAAAAAGAGGGCAAATAAAATCATATTTCCCATTAAATATCTATGCAGATTGCGTTTTCTTTTTTCTTTCAATAACTGTTCTGCAATATATCCCGCTGCAACAGGCGCGATGTACCACATCAATGCCATTGCCAGAAATTTTAAAATTAAAAGCAACTTCTTTTGTCCCCTTTCAATTACTGATACAGCGATACAACTCATATCCATCTACAGAATCAACATAACTTAGATTTAAATAACTCAGATAAAAATCAGAATAGTACTCCTTATTACAAACCACAAAATCTATCTCTTTATCCTCAAAGATTTTATTTGCAATATCAACATCGATTTCTACACCATGCATAAACATTGAAACCGCATTTTTCCAGCTTTTTTTCTCTTCTGCCAGATCAATCTTATCCGGCGACTGAAATTGATAAAGATCCATTATTTTATTGGTCACTGGTATAACCAGTTTGGGGTCATACTGGCGTATCCAGTAATACATCTCCGCATCACATAATATTACCGGATTCTCCTTATCCGTATTGTTCTCTATCATCTCTGCAACTGCCACTACAGAGTTATCTACTTTGTATATATTATCATCCGCTGACAATTCAGACATGCTTCCCCCGCATAGAAAAATAAAACACGTCAGAAAAAGCAGCAATATATTGCGTTCTGCCCCCTTTTTTTGTTCTGCAATAAGTTTAGCCGCAAAAAAAGAACACAAGAAACCAACTGGTAAGATCCAGTAAAACCGGATGTACCGATCTTTCCATCCTATCTTATCAAGCAACGGTTCCATAATAAGCGGATTAAATATCGTTATCAGTGCTGCCAGAAACATCCCCACAAATATCTGCAGCATAACTTTGTCTTTCTTACGTGCAATATAAAACAGACATCCAATATACACTACTATATAAAGAACATTCCACCAGCATTGATAAAATCTCCCCACAAAATAATCTAAATCAAGATATCCAAACATTCTCTTCCTCTTTTACTGTAGTATACGAATCATTCCAATCATCAGTCCCGGCATCATACACAACATTGTATTTATCATATATTTCCATTTTTTCTGCACAGTCATGATGACAACCACTCCGATTCCTACCATAGCCGCTATAATAAAAATACCACTGACCGACATTGCCATTCCTGCAGTCACAATCATGCCTAAGATCAACCAGTTACATTTATTATCTATTTCTTTTGCCAATAATACCAAAGCTAATAAAACAAACGGCAAATATATATTACACAGCATGGATTTCGATTCTGCTGTTCTCTGCCATAAATAATATTCCGCTGTATCCGGGAATTCATAACTCAAAATACTCAATGCTCCGTGAATCCCTACCGTCCAGTTTGCAATATCTTCCCTTCCACCTGCAAGACGTCTGGCAGTCTCATATACAATTAATGAAGCAAATAAAATTTCCACACAGGCTAAAACTCTGTTTACTACCACAAGTGTGTGCATGAAAAAAATTTTCGCCAGTGTTGCGATCAGCATGGGATAACAATCATGTACATAACTCTCATTTCCTTTATAGAGTCCCGTTCTTGCATCATACTGATACATTGTATCTGTATACAATGCATTGGCTGCATGCCCATTATAATAAGAGGTATCATACCCATGTACACTTGCCCCATTGTTCATTCCATATAAGATCAGTAAAAATAACATTACCAGAAGCATCGCAAAACGTCTGTCAGGTTTCTTCCACAATAACACTCCATGATAATGACTCTCATATATACAATACAGGATACAACCTGCAAAAAGCACCGCAAAAACTGCACTTTCTGCATATACTAACACATGGAATGGCAGACCACTCATCTCAATTGGCAGTTCAATCACCCCAAAAACTGCCAGAAATAACACAAAGCCTGTCAGCCACTCAAATTCTATTGTTTCCTCTCTCTTGAACAGGCAGAAAAATGATTTGCCGGTCACAAGAAACAGGATGTTAAGCACGATCAGAACGACCACAACTCCCATGATTGAATTCATATTCAAATTTCTCCTATTTTTCGATATTATAACATAGACCGTCGTTTCATACAAGAATACCGGTTTTACAGGTGTTTTCCACGGCTTTTAATTTTTTTGACCAGTTTTTCCACAATTTCATTGTGCAAAAGCAGCAATACCGCAAAATATGCGATTCCTGCTGCCACAATAATCAAAAGTACCATCCACGGACTTTTGCCAAGCAGCCGTTCCATACCAAAAACCACTGCAAGCATTACCAAAAGTGCCATCACAAGTGAAAGTATATAGTGTCTGCTAAACTTTAATACATAATATTTTTTTGCATGCACTAACAATATGGTTGTAACAACCACTTCCGAGAGTACCGACGCAATCGCTGCCCCGTCCTGCTTTAATACAGGGATCAAGGCAAAATTCGCACATACATTTACCACCGCTCCTGTAACGGTAGCACGCAAAATCATCTTTTCCATCCCGGTTGCTGTTAAGATAATATGTCCCAGAAAATATGCAATCGAAAAAATCAGGATCAGAATACTTAAAATCCTTAATGTTGAAATTGCCGGATCAAATGCCTTTCCAAATAAAAGAGGTACCACATATCCAGATGTTGCCATCAATCCCGCAACACAAGGCAGTGCCAAAAGCAGTAGAATCTGTGTTCCCCTGTTGATCAGTGCATTTCCGGTCTCATAATCTTTCTGTTTATAGCACATACTGATCCTTGGATAAAAAACTGCCACAAGTGCAATGACTACCGTATATGTCATACGGACAATTTTTACAGCATTCGAATAATATCCTACATTGGTTTCCCCGTAATAATATTCCAGCATTACCGAATCAAGCATTGTATAAATATCCGTTGCGATCGATGATGCAAGAAGAATCATGACAGGGCGCATATGTCTTCCTATATGGAGTCCTGTGTCCACTGCTATTCCGTGTTTACTGCGGCGGATTCCGTCCAGTGAAATATACTTTCTTAAATTCCATGCATTCCAAAGATTATTTCCTGCCGTGGCAATACATAAGATCAGTGCATAGATCAGATAATCGCTCTCATCTTTTACAAAGAGAAGCATCAGTCCAAACGAGGCAATTTTTACAATAAAACTGCGCACAGAAATATAAACATATTCTTCCATTCCCTGATAAAACCAGTCAATGTTAAAGATATTCAAAATAAGCATCAGCCCCATGACATTAAACAGGGGCCTCCGGTCTGCAAAATGTGGAAAATGATTGACAAATAAATAATATGCGATCGTACAAAGGACAGTGGCCACAAAATTAATAAAAAACAGTTCTAAAAAAGTCCTGCTTCTCTGTTCTTTATTGACATTACTCTGTGCAATCGCCTTGACCCCATAGCTTGGCAGTCCCAAAGAAGCGATCAGCACAAAATATGCCGCGATCGTATTTGCATAAGATACACGCCCCACGCCGGCAGGCAGCAGAACATGTGATACATACGAAGTCGTTATCAGTGGAAAAAGGGCTGTAAAGCCCTTATATGCCATATTAAATATTGAATTTTTAGCAAGAGATTTTTTTTCCATTTTCAGTACCTGTTCAATCGAATCAAGATCTCACGTTTCCAGTAAAACAACAGCCTGTGTAAAAGATCTGTCTGACTGCTTCCACACACCGTACGAAGCCATTTCAAAGATGTTGTTCCTTCCCCTTCATCTTCTCCGGCATATCGTTTTGCCACCCGGTAAAATCCTTTATTGTATGCCCTGCTGATTGTGCCCGTGGATGTGTGGATCAATGGAATATCACATACATATACTTTGTTTCCTTTTGCACGGGTATACATACATCTTTCCACACCATATAAATGCCAGTTGTCACATAATTTTTCATCAAACGGATGATGTAAAAAGAAATCGGTATGACCGCCAAAAAAACACTCATCCACTGTTTCACAGCCTGCCATGCCGCTATACTCTCTCTCCCCTGCCACAGCCTGTTTCCTGCCATGACGGACTTTTGACAACACACAGGTATGTTCTCTGGCCTGTTTTGAGTCATCCTCCACAGCACCCGCCACGCCAAGAATATCTTCTTCCTGCGTCATGAAAAGATAATCTACAAAATTTCCCAGCATATCTGCATCTGGCAGTTCTATATCCTGATGAGAATATATCACATATTCTGTTTTCACCTGTGCGGTTGCCGCATTCAATGCTTTTGCACAGGAGCTGTACTGCTTCCCGCAGTTATCGATTCCTATCAGCGTATAGTTGTAATGCTGTCTTGCCAGATCCTCCGTCAGCTTTCTGTACTGTTTTGGATCATTATAACAGCATACCACCGTCACATCTGCTCTGTCCATATTCCCTGTCACTCTTTCATCAACTTCAAAAATGCCCGATAGGATTTCGTGATATTCCCGAAATAAAAAATCTTCGCATCACAGAAATCCTGCATCACAAAATTAGTAGACACTGCCTCCTTGTGCATGCAGCCAATCTCCGGTGCATACAGTAATGTCATGCCGTATTTTCCGGCAAGGTAATAAAGGATCTCCTCCTCCGCATAGAGAAATGTCCCATCATAAAATCCGTCCATCTGTTTGAAAAAATCTTTCGAAAATACCAGACAGCAGCCATGTAAGAGAACATCCTTCATCCGCTCGTCCACGCGGCTGTCCGCCGATACGGACTTTCCGTCCTCCTCACGCGTGGTAAGATTCTTACTGCCATCTTTGACATCGCGCCCCGTTTCATCCGACACGACACCATAATGGCCTGCAATGGCTTTCTTTAAATGAAACAGTTTGATCAGCTGGAACATCTTACATTTCGCCCAGGAAACCAGGATCTGTTTCCGCATATAATTTAACGTGTACTGCCTGTTTCTCGCCACCGGATTAAAATGTCTGGTGCGGCTTGCATCCACAATATCCCCGCCTAAAATATCAAAGCGCTCTTCCTTATAGATTTCCCACAGCTTCTCACAGTAATCTTCCTGTTCAAAAATAATATCGCTGTTTGCCGCCACGATAAAATCCGGCTCAAAATGAGACCTTGCATACCGGATGCCAAGATTGTTGCCGCGTGCAAATCCAAGGTTTTTCTCACTTGCGATCACATGCACTCTTTTCTCCCCGGCAAATTCTTCCCGAAGCGACTCCTCACTGCCATTGCCGGAACCGTTGTCCACTAAAACAATGCGGATATCCTGCCCCTGCTGCGTCTTTAGAATGGACTCCGCACATGCGGCCGCCTCACGCCAGGTCTTATAATTTAAAATCACAAAACAGATCGTTCCCATATAAATCCTCATTCAAATATTGCGATGGTCATGCCGGCTTTCTATGCGCCGGAGTATCTCGTCTTTGTTCCAAGTATAATACGGATATACGGTGTAATGGAACGCACAATGGCCGTTCCAAGTCCGAAGTTTTTATGCAGAAAATGGAACCAGTCGCGGAATGGAAGTCCCTTGCGGCTCTCCTTTAGACGGATCCGTTCCATGCGCGGCAGCGTCTCATCCTGCCAGGTTTTCTGCAGTGTATTATCATTGCACTCGCCGACAAACTTTGGATAAATATGAATTTTATATCCAAGTTTACTGATCTGTAACCCGTAATCAAAATCACCGATACTGTGCTGGTAAAATGGATCGATCCCGACTTTTTCAAAGATTTCACGCGGAATGATGGCACAGTTTGCATTGAAGGTATCACAGTTTACCTCCGGCGCATCCGGTCCTAATTTTTTGTATTTGATCCCTTTGGTGTATTTGATACCGCCGTAACTCAAACCGCCGTTTTCGCCACAGATCGCACCGACTGTAACCTCATCCTTTTTCAGATGTGGTGCCATCTCATCAAAAATGCCCGGGAAGAACTTTGTATCATCATTCATCAGCATATAGTAGTCGTAATCCATATGCGTATTTTTGATGTGTTCGATCGCCTTGTGCATGCCGCCATTCCAGAAATTGCTTCCGTCTCCCTCGATCAGGTCGATCTGATATGTGCCGTCATCGCGCATCTGCTTTAACATCTCACGCGTTCCGTCAGAACTATTGTCGTCTAAGATCACATAGTCAAACGTGACGTCTCTATTTTCTGAGAGTGTTGCCATGCCCCGCTTTGTCAGTTCTTTTCTGTTAAAACAGGTAAAAATTGCAAGTATCTTCATAATTTATTTCATCCTCATTTCCAGACAGCCTGTTTTGCCTGCCATTCAAATGTTCTATGCCTGTCCGATATAGTTTTTCCGGAATACCACATGGTAGATCCGTTTGATCAGATTCGGCTGTGACTCATGGATCAGTGCTTTTTTCATCGCCTTATGGAGCTCCGGTTTTTCACAGATCTCCTGTGGGAACTCTGTGATCCTGTGATCTGTCATCAGTTTATGGTCGAATACCGGTCCCTTTTCATTGCCGCAGTGGATCCCGGTGCCAT
>OHDG01001059.1_pt1 | contig 13417 bp, 15 predicted proteins | sample 1566961 | NCBI WGS metagenome assembly OHDG01 (sample SAMEA3879539, study PRJEB24766) | human gut metagenome | biome: human-associated habitat; feature: feces | place: USA | collected 1985/1987
TTTGTTTGATTCGGTTATCATATAGACATAATATATCTTACCTGCATAATATTTCTTATCCATAGTTTTCCACAAACTGCCACAATTAATATAAAAAGATGGTTAAATCTGTGTTGGTTTAACCACCTTTTTTATTTATGAAGAAAGTTTAACATGTTTTCAGGCTATTGAAAAATATGAATATAGTAGTAAGATAATAAGTAAATACTAATAACGAGGAAAATAAAATGACAATCCGTTATTTGGAAATTTTTGTGGAAGTATGTAAATACATGAACATGAGCAGAGCGGCGCAGTCGCTGATGATTTCGCAATCGTCCGTCAGCCAGGCGGTTAAGGCGCTGGAAAAAGAATATAATGTGCTTTTGTTTGAACGCCTGAACCATAATCTTTATTTAACCGACGCCGGAGAGAAGATGCTGTACCTTGCAACGCAGGTTTTAAAAAGCATCGGGCGCTTGAATTCTGCCATGCATAATGCGCCGGTATCGCTTAATATCGGTTCGTGCAATACAGTTGGCGCAAGTTTTCTGTATCCGCTGCTGGCGGAATTTAAAAAGCACAGCCCGGATATTCATATCAGCGCCGAGATAAGCAATACCCAAACCTTAACGGAGAAAATTTTAAACAGCAGCCTCGAAACCGCCTCCATGCTTTTTAAAGCGGGCGAGCGCAGCAGCCAGAAACTGGTGGAGGGCGTTAAAAAACTTATCGGCGACGAGCCCATGGCACAGATTGACTACGTGGAAATATACGCTCTGCCGGGGCTTACGCCTGCGCCGGAGGTTTTAACCAAAGGGCAGTATCTTTTGGCGCTGGCCGTAAAATTTGGCACCACACGCCTTATTGACAACGTAATTTTGGAGGTAGAATAAATGCTTTACACGATAATGCACGGCAAAATTCACCGCGCAACGGTAACGGAAGCCAACCTTGAATACATGGGCAGCGTTACAATAGACAGCGAACTTATGGAAATGGCAGGCATTTTGCCGGGCGAGCGCGTGCAGATTGTAGACAACAACAACGGCGCGCGCCTTGAAACATACACCATTGCGGGTGCACCGGGCAGCGGCGTAATTTGCCTTAACGGTGCGGCAGCACGCCTTGTGCAGCCGGGCGACAAGGTTATTATTATGGCTTACGCGCAGATGACGGAAGAAGAAGCGCGCCGCTGCGAGCCGAAGGTTGTAATGGTGGACGAAGCCAACAAACCGCTGAAAGTGCGCGGCACGGAACTGGAAAGAGAAATTGGCTGACGGCGCTTTGCCATTAGGTAATAAAATAAGGAAATATATAGTAGAAAAATAAAACCCCGAACGGGCTGCGGCGTGGACAGTTTTGGTTAACTGCCTTGCGGTGCAGCCTGTTTTGTTTAATATTAGCAAAAAGCAAACGGATTATATTGATTGGTATAAAATAAAAGAAACGGATTGTAATGTGAGCAGTTTTGTTGATTGATTTGCATTTCAGTTTATTTGAGGTTTTATATTAGTAAAAAGCAAACGGATTATATTGTTCGGAGTTACAAAAATGCTGTGGCTCCTCCGTTAACGGCCGGATTGGTTAAACCGGCCTTGCGGAGAAAGCAGCCTGAATTTAGCCGCCACAGTTTTTGTTAACCTCCTCGCACTATAACCCGTTTGCTTTATTTAAGTTCAGCGATTCTTATGCAGTTTTTATACAATAATTATTAATACATTTATCAGTACGCTTCGCCGTTTAAAACTTTATGCCGTCTGCCGCCCAGCATATACAGGGAGCAGGCAAGAATGGCGCAGGTTAAAAAGGCAAGCAGCACCAGCGCATGGGCGGTGCCGGTCTGCGTACCTGCTGCTCCGGCAGATGTGTTTTGCGCTGCTGCAACAATGCTGGCGCATATTGATGTGCCGAGGGCGCCGGAAAGCGGCTGCAGGGTATTAATTACGGCGTTGCCGGATGCTGAATCATCTGCTGCAAGGCAGCGGATAGCGCAGAGCGTAACGGTAGGTATCGAAGCAGCCTGGCCAAAGGCAAAAAATGTGTACAGCACGGCAAATAAAGTGTTGCTGATATCGGGCGTAAGCCACGCCATGGCTGAAACGGAGCCTAACATTAAAATGCTGCCGCCCAAAACCGGCAGTGCAGCTCCGCAGCGGTCAAGTACACGCCCGGCTGATGGCGTTACCAAAATGCCAAGTATGCAGCCCGGCAGCAGCAGGCAGCCTGCGGTGAAAGCATCGGCGCCGAAAACAAGCTGGGCGTAGTTGGGAATTAAAAAGCCAAGCCCGAGTACCGTAAAATAAATAAAAATCATAGCGGCGGCACCGCTGTTAAAATGTCTGCTGCGGAAAATTTTTACGTTTATTACAGGCGTAAGGCTTGTAAGCGAGCGGCGGTAAAATAAAGCAAGCAGTACAGCGCTTATAAAAAGCGGAACTGTTACCGCGGCACTTAACCAGCCTGCCTGTGTATGCGCAGTGGCTGTAATAAACAGTGCAAAACCAACAGCCATTAAAAGGTAATTGCTCCATTCAAAGCGGGTGTGTTTAAGCTGCGGATTTGCAGGTACGGTTAAAAGCCCGGCTATCAGCGAAAGCAGCAGCAAGGGCAGCATAAACACAAAAATAAGCCGCCAGCCCCACAATGTTATAATAAGCCCGCCTGCAAAAGGGCCCACTACCGGTGCCATGGCAGTTATCATGCAGGCAACGCCCATCATAAAGCCGGTTTTTTGAGCAGGTACTTCTTCAAGAACCAGGTTAAACATCAGCGGCAGGGCTATGCCTGTGCCAAGCCCTTGTACTATGCGGCCTGTAAGCAGCAGGGCAAAGCTGGGGGCGGCGCAGCATAACACAGTGCCGGTTATAAAAAAGGCTTCTGCCGCTATAAAAAGCCGCTTATGGCTGAAATTATTTTTCAGCCAGCCTGATGCAGGCACAATTATGGCAAGCATCAGCAGATAACCTGTGGTAAGCCACTGCACGGCAGCAGTACCAATGCCAAATTCATGCATTAGCGTCGGAAAGGTAATGTTCATGGCGGTTTCGGCAACTACTCCGGCAAAGGCCATAATACCGGCGGAAATTATTGCCGTTACAAGCTTGGGCGTTAATTGTTTTTGTTTTTGCATGTATGTCACCTCTAAAGTTATGCATAATAATTACCTAAAGTAACTATATTGGTAATTATATAGGCATTGACGTATATTGTCAATGCCTGCTGCAATTCAGGGCTTGGGCGGCTCGCTGTTTTTTAAAGCTGCATAAAAGCTGCGTATCGTTTTAGCGGCGCAGATAAGGTCATCGGGCTTAATGCCTGTTAACTGGCTGCTTACCCAGTTATGGTAGCGTTTAACATAAAAATCGCAGCAGCTTTTACCTTTATTTGTAAGGGCAACGTAAGTAACACGCCCGTCGGTAGCGCTGCCGGCTTTTTGGGCATACCCTGCGGCGGCAAGCTCTGATACAAGCCGGGTAATGCTTGGGCGCGTTACATGCAGCGCAGTGCTGATGTCGCTTATTTTAACCAGCCCGTTTTTTTCTTCAAGCTGGGAAATGGTGTCGATAATCTGTATATGGCGCGGTGTTAAACCCTGCGGCAGCGGCGGCAAAAGTTCCAGTATTTTTTTGGCATCGCGGCAGCAGTCGAAAAAATCTTTAATTAAAGCGGTATCCATCAGAACCCCTCCGTAATTGTTTGTAAAAATTATATAACAAAAGGCGCTGCAAGGCAATTTGCGCCGCCGATTTAAACGCTGTATAATAATTTTCGGAGGGGATTTTATGCAGTACGAACTGGTGCGCAGCAACAGGCGCACTTTAGCAATAACAATAGACGGCAGCGGCAGGTGCGTGGTGCGCGCGCCCATGCGGATGCCTATGGCGGAAATAAAAAAATTTATTGAAGAAAAGCGCAGCTGGATTGAAAACAAGCTGTGCGAAATAGAGTTAAAAACAGAACTTGCTCCGCGTGAGCCGGAGTTTAAAGAAGGCGCCGAGTGGGTGATAGCGGGCAACCGCGTGCGCATTAAATTTATTGCAGGCGCTGCGAAGGACTATGCGCAGCTTACGCCGGACGAATTTATTTGCAGCAAAAAACTTGGCCGCTCCGGGCTGATTAAGTTTTTGCGCGGCTTTGCCAGGGATTTGTTTTACTGGCGCGTTGATAAATATGCGCAGGTAATTGGCGTAGAGCCTTTGGGGGTAAAGGTATCGGAAGCACAGGCAAGATGGGGCTCGTGCAGTGCGCAGAACGTGCTGAATTTTTCGTGGCGGCTTATTTTTGCGCCGCCCGCGCTGATAGATTACGTGGTGGTACACGAACTGTGCCATATTGGCTGTATGAACCACAGCCCTGCCTTTTGGCAGAGAGTAGCGGCTGTAATGCCGGATTATAAGCAGCGCAGGCAGGCGTTAAAGCAGCATGGGTATTTGCTGAAGTGGTTCAGGTAAATTTTCTTTTTTCTTTTTGTTTTCGTCTTTGTAGTTACGTTACTACATTTTAATTTACTTTTTTACTCATGTTACTTTTAATTTACTTTTCGTCTTTGATGATACTTTAATTATTTTTTATTAACTTTTTTATTCATGTTCATTCTTTGTAACCAAAGAACGAACCAAGAAAGTTTTTGCTCCTCCAAAAATTATACGGATGACTGTATCAAATTCGTATAGCACTTGCTGCGCCTGCGGAACTCGTTTGCTTCGCAAACTCAAACAGTCCTCGGCAAACGCTGCAAGTGCCTTAATTATAGTTTGCCTATTTTTTGAATGTCGCGGCTTCGCTCAAATTCGTACTTTGGTTATTTCTTTCAAAAAACAGCAATGTTACCGTAAGTTTTAAGTAATATAATGTAGTAAGTTACATATATTATGATAAAAAGTAGTGGCGAAAGACGATACAAAGCAAGTATATACTAAATTAAGAAGTTAAAAAGTACGGGTTACAGCAAATCGCGGCATTAAAAATTTAGCGGTATTTACTAAAAAGCAATAAAATTTTCCCGGTGTTTGAGCGAAGCGAGTTCCGCGGAAAATTTTATTGCTTTCGGTGTGCCGCGTTTAAATTTTTTCAGCCGCGTGAGTTTTCTTGCTTCGTTCTTTTGCTCATTCAAAAGAATGAAGATGAATAATAAAAAGAAATAAAAAATTGATAACGTATAATCAAAGACGAAAACAAAATTAAAAGTAACATAAATAAAAAAGCAAATTAAAATATAATAACCTAAATTCAAAAACACAACCAAATAAAATAATAAAACATTCACTTAAATTGCCCCCAAACTTTACACAAATCAAACTGTTTTGTATACAAACTTCTCCGTCAATGGTATAATTAAGAAAAACAAAAGTGTTCGCACGGGAGGGGAATTGCGTACCTGTAATTTCTCTCCGTAACTCTCCTCCCGTAACAAAAATGGGAGGAGGTTTTATTATGCGCAAAAGTTTAACTTATAAAATTTTAGCGGCGGTAATGGCTTTAAACGCCGCTAACTGGGCAGCGCCAGCAGATGTATCGGCAGGATACGAAGAATACGGAGATTACTACGTAACAGCTGATGGTGAAACCATCAGCAAAAATTATCCTAACGTTTACGGCAACGGATACAGTTTCACCATTACCGGCGGTAAAATAATCAATGTTTACGGCGCTGGTAATGGCAACAAAGATTACGATAAAGATGCCAGCGGCGGCAATGTAACTATCAATGGCAATGTTGAAGTAACAAGCGTAGTTTGCGGCGGCAGGTCAGATGGCATCAGCGCTCACCACAACACTGTTAACATCAGCGACGGTTCTGTTACAGGCAACGTTTTCGGCGGCACTTCAGAAAGCGGCCAAGCTCACCATAATATTGTTAACATCAGCGGTGATAATAGTAAAGTAACAAGAGTTTACGGCGGCAGGTCAGTCGACAGAAGCGCTTACCACAACATTGTTAACATCAGCGGCGGTTCTGTAGGCTCTGTTTGCGGCGGCTGGTCATACAGCGACAGTGCTAATGACAACACCGTTAACATCAGCGGCGGTACTATAGGTGCAGACCAGTGGTCTGTTAATGTTTACGGCGGCAGGTCATACAGCGGCAGTGCTAATGACAATGAAATAATTATCAGCGGACCAATATTACATATGCTAATCTGTATGGATATGGAGGCATTAGTAATGTAACAGGCACAGGCAATACCCTTACCATTGACGGCTGGAGCGGCAGTACAAATTCTGTACAAAACTTCAATGATATTGCTTTTAAAAATATCGACTGGAAAAATAAAGAAAGCATATTGACAATTACAAATCAATATGGTTACACGAGCGACCTTACCAATACCACAATTGATACCATTCACATTGAGGGCGGAAGCGATATTAACGTTGGCGAATCAAAGACGCTTATTGAAAGCGGAAATGGTAATGACCTTGGCTTGACGGAAGGTAATGTTACAGATACCTTTACCGCAGGCGTTGCGCGCGAAGGGCTTGGCAGTACCAGTGTTGACGGAAACGTTGTAACATTTAATATTGACAGCGTAAAATTAAGCAGCCAGGCAGTAAGTGCCGCTCAAACCCGTGCGGCTTCCGCAGTGTTTGTAAATCAGGGCACGGATTTAATCAGCGACAGCCTGGACACCATAAGCCGCGACGATAACTACGGCGTTAAAACCTTTGCCGCCGTACACGGCAACCGCAGCAAATATGATGTGAACAGCGATATTAAAATTAACGGCTGGAGCGTTATTGCAGGCGTTGGCAATGCCGATAAGTTCGATAACGGCAGTGAGTTCAGCTGGGGCGTATTCTATGAAAACGGCAGCGGCAATTACCGCACTTACAATGAATTCAACAACGAGTTCTTCCGCGGTGACGGCAGCCTTGTTTATAACGGCGGCGGCATTGCAGCACGCTACACCAATAAAAACGGTGTTTATACGGAAGGCAGCCTCCGTGCCGGTATGTTAAAGAGCGATATGGATAACGCTTTGCGCGATGGTGCAGGCAACTTTTACGGCTACGAAAGTGAAAGTGCTTACTATGGTGCACACCTTGGTATTGGCAAAATTATCAGCCTGAGCGAAAGCAGCGACCTTGATGTATACGGTAAGTTCTTCCACACCTATACCGAAGGCGACAGCTTTAAGGTTGCCGGTGATGAATTTGAGTTTGAGAGCATTAACAGCGACCGCCTGCGCATAGGCGCACGCATTAACAGCAATAAGGAAAACAAGTTCAGCACTTACTATGGCTTGGCTTATGAATACGAGTTTAATGGCAATGCTGATATGACGGCGCAGGGGCTTAAAGCGCCCACACAGAGTTTGCAGGGCAGCAGCGTAATGGCAGAAGTTGGCTTTAACTACCAGCCCACGCCCACCAGCCCGTGGAGCTTTGACCTTAATATGCGCGGCTACGCAGGCGAACGTCAGGGCGGCAGCTTTAACGTACAGGCAACGTATACTTTCTAACTTTATAAAACAAAAATATAAGCAAAAACAACCGGCGGCACAGTATAATGCTTCCGGTTGTTTTTTTATAAAAATTATGTTTTAAAGGCAGTTATAAAACGTTTTAATGGCGTCATTTTGACTTAGCAAAATATTTTACGGCATAGTATGCGGCAAACGCCACAATATAGGTAAGTGCCGCCATAGCAACTTTTTTGTTGAAACCAATCTGTTCGTCTACATAATCTTCTGCTGTCATATCTTTTTCAACAGTAATATATGATTTTTCTTCCGGTATATAAAGCACGCGGCGTTCAACAGTTTTTCCTTCATCCACAATTTGTTGGGCGCTGCTTTCAATGCCGCCTTTTTCAAGGATATAATTATACTCGTTCACAAAACGCAGCTTATCTCTTAACTTTTTGCCCTGTTCAATTTTTTCACGCCAGTTTTCAGGCTCCGGCATCTTTTCGGCTGCTGCCGCCAGTTTATTTTTCCTGTTTTCTTCCGTCCAGTAATCTACGGCATAAACGGTAGTTGTTGGGTTTCTTCTTTTCATTTTGCCGCTAAAATTGGTTTCTTTTTGCAGAGGTATTACCCTTTGCGGGTAAAACGTGTAAACGCCCATATCCTTATACTCATCAGCCGGGCGCACCTTCTGCATATCTCCGTAACTGTTAAAAAGTGCAATTACAGCAACAATAAATATAAACACCGGCAAAAAACGAAGTATGCTTTTAATTTTATCCATAACACGCCACCACCTGTTTAATTATGGCTTTACTAACCTTTTATAATTTAATCATAGCATAAGCGGTAATTTATTACTATAACTTATAAGCAATTTTACAGTTTGCTGTATGTACAAAAAAAGAGCTGAACATAACGTTCAGCTCTTTTGCGTAATTATAAATTTTATAATCGGCGCTCAGTTATATTATGCGCGGGAAATGTATTCGCCGGTACGGGTATCAATGTTGAGTACGTCGCCTTCGTTAATGAACAGAGGTACTTTAACAACATAGCCGGTGTCCATGGTTGCGGGTTTGCTGCCGCCGGTAGCCGTATCGCCGCGGATGCCCGGGTCGGTTTTAACAACAGTCAGTTCAACGGTGTTCGGCAGGTCAACGCCGATAACGCGGCCGTTGTAAATCATAATTTTGGCATCCATGTTTTCTTTAAGGAAGTTGATGGCATTGCCAAGCTGTTCTTTGGTAAGTTCGGACTGTTCGTAGGTTTCGTTGTCCATGAATACATAGTTGCCGTCGGATTCATACAGATACTGCATTGCGCGGCGGTCGATATGTGCTTTCGGCAGACGTTCGCCTGCGTTGAAGGTGCGTTCTACAACGGCACCGGTGCACATGTTGCGCATTTTAGCACGTACAAAAGCTGCGCCTTTGCCCGGTTTTACATGCTGGAATTCTACAACCTGCCATGCGTCGCCATCGATGGTAACAGTTACGTTGGTTTTAAATTCGTTGGTTGAAATCATAAATGCTCCTCCTGTTTATTTAAAATTAAACAATTTCCATCAGTTGCTTTTTAACGCCGCACAGCACTTTAGCGCCGTCATCCGTCAATACAACCGTGTCTTCGATACGTACACCGCCCTTGCCGGGAATGTAAATACCTGGTTCTATGCTGAATGTCATGCCGGGCTCCAGCACAACATCAGTACCGCGTTTGTTGATATTGGGCATTTCGTGAATTTCAAGGCCCACGCCGTGCCCCAGCCCGTGCACGTAGTTTTCGCCGTAGCCGCGCGAGGTAATGTATTCTCTTACAATCGCGTCAAGCTCCGCGCCCGTCATGCCGGGCTTTGCGCTTTTTAAACCGCGCCACTGGGCTTCTTCAACTATGGTGTAAATTTCCTTGTGCCACGAATTGGCCATGCCGAGCACAACCGTTCTTGTCATGTCAGAATGGTAACCGTCGTACACAGCGCCAAAGTCGAAGGTAATAAAATCGCCTATTTCAATCTGTTTATCGCTTGCCATGCCGTGCGGCAGAGCGCTGCGCGCGCCAGAGGCGATAATCGTATCAAACGAAGGTTTTTCGCTGCCCATACTGCTCATATAGTATTCAAGCCTTGCAGCCAGCGCTTTTTCCGTCATGCCGGGTTTAATTTCCGGCAGCAGTTTTAAAAACGCCTGGTCGGCAATTTTAAAGGCTTTCCACATCAGGTTCAGTTCGCGTTCGTCTTTAACCATGCGCAGATACTTTAAATCAATGTTTAAAAGTTCTTTGCCGCTTACTGCCTCTTTAAGGCTCATGTAATCGTTATAGCTGTAAGCTGCGCCGTCAAAACCTATTTTGGTATGCGCCTTGGCAAAATCCGCCGCTGCCTGCCAGATATCGCCGGTGTAGGTAAATACACGGCAGTAATGCTGCACTTCGCCTTCTGCCTGCGTGGTATAGCGCCCGTCGGTTATTAAAACCGTGCTTTTGGCGTCAACATAAAGCAGGCTGCTGTCGCCGCGGAAGCCTGACAGATAGCGGATTGTCGGTATATCCTTCACAATAACGCAGTCAAGCCCGTTTTTTGCCATCAGGCTTAAAAACCTGCCCAAACGCTGCATCATTTCCACTCCACCAGTCTTTCCTAAACAATAATACCATTATATTTTATCATAAATACTGCCTGCTGTCACTATAAAACCGGCTCGCCTTCCAGAATTTCTACCGTAAAGGGCATGTTTTCAATTATTTCCATTACATCGTTGTAGGTATCGGGCGTGCCTAAAAGTTTAACCACGCCTTCACGCGGGTCTTCGGTTGTAACAAGCGCCAGGTGTTCGTAGCCTTCCATAATCCAGTTTACGTCGGCAATGCGTTCCGGCGCCACGCGCAGATAGATAATACTTCGGTCGTCGCTCATATAATTTTCCTCCGCAGCAGCGAATCTGGCAGAAGCTCCGCAGCACAGTCAATCCAAAAGTGCTGGCGTGCGTGCGGCGCACATTCGATGGGCGTGCCTTCTTCGTCCTGCATATTTTTAAGTTCCAGCGGCATTAAGGTGCCGTCCGTCATTAAAAGTTCCAGCTTTTCGCCGTTTTTTACGTTGTTGCGCTGCTCAATCAGCGCTTTTTTATTTGCTTTATCGTAGCTTAAAACAATGCCTACAAAATCGTGCGTCTGTTCGTAGCTGCTGGTGGTGTAAACCTGCGCATCCGCGCCGGGAGTGCCAAAGGCAAAGCCTTCGGTATAAGGGCGGTGCGATACCTTGTTCAGTTCTTCAATCCACTCAGGCAGCACTTTGTAGCCTTCCGGGTCTTTCATGTAAGCGTCAATCGCCTTGCGGTACACGCTGGCCACGGTTGCCACATAATGCACGCTTTTCATGCGGCCTTCAATTTTCAAGCTGCAAATACCTGCTTTAACAAGCTGCGGTATGCGCGCAATAAGGCATAAATCCTTGCTGTTCATTACATAGGTGCCGTGCCCGTCTTCTTCAATATCGTAGCTTTCGCCGGGGCGGTTCTTTTCGTGCAGGGTGTATTCCCAGCGGCAGGCCTGCGCACATGCGCCGCGGTTGCCGTCGCGCCCCGTAAGGTAGCTGCTTAAAAGGCAGCGTCCGCTGTAAGATATGCACATTGCGCCGTGTACAAAGGCTTCCAGTTCCACAGTGGTTTTTGCGCCGATTTGCGCAATTTCTTCCAGTGAAAGTTCGCGCGCCAGCACTACGCGTTCCGCGCCCAAATCATGCCATGCCTGCACGCTTGCCCAGTTGGTGGTGTTAGCCTGCGTGCTTACGTGCAGCGGCATGCCGGGCACAACACGCCGCGCCGTCTGCCATACGCCAAGGTCGCTTATCAAAAGCGCGTCCGCACCGGCCTTTTGCAGTTCTTGCAAGTATTCCGGCAGTTTTTCAATATCGCTGTTATGCGCAAAAATATTTACGGTTACATAAACCTTTTTGCCTAAAGAATGGGCAAAGTCTGCCGCTTCTTTAATTTCGTCAATTTCAAAATTATTGGCAAAAGCGCGCAGGCCAAACATTTTGCCGCCCAGGTAAACGGCATCCGCACCGTAGCGCAGCGCCATTTTGCACTTTTCCATATTTCCTGCCGGCGCCAAAAGCTCCGGCTTAACAAATTTTCTTGTCATGTTCCTTCCTTACTGCGGACCGTGAATATCTTCTATCGCCTGTAAATGTTCTTCGTAAGTGCGCGTAAAACGGTGGTGCCCGTCTTTTTCGGCCACAAAGTATAAATAATCCGTATTTTCCGGGTTCAGCACGGCTTTAATGGCGTCCATGCCGGGGCTGCCAACCGGTCCCGGCGGCAGACCGGAGTTAACATATGTGTTGTACGGATTTTCAATGCGCGTATCGGCAATAGTGATTTCGGCCTTCTGTTCTCCGCCCAGTATATATTGAATGGTTGTATCCGACTGAATGGGCATGTAAATTTTCAAGCGGCGCAGAAAAACACCGGCAATGCGCGGCTGTTCTTCTTTAAAAACGGCTTCCAGCTCCACCATTGAAGCAATGGTTACTATATCGTGAATGGACATTTTGGTTTTTTCTGCCGCTTCGCCGATTTTTTCGTGGTTAATCTGCGTGTTAAACTCCTTAACCATCATGGCAAGCATGTCTTTTTCCGTCATGCTGTCGTTAAACTGGTAGGTTGAAGGGAAAATAAAGCCTTCTGCCTTGTATTTTACATCGGCATTATTGGTTTCCATATATTTATACGGAGTGTAGTTGCGTGCGGCTTCTTTAAATTTTTCCGCATCGCCAAGCCCTTCCGCCTCCAGTTTGGCTGCTGTTTTTTCTACCGTGTAGCCTTCTGGCACGGTAAAGCTTACGGTTTTAACCTGCCCGCGCGCCAGAATATCTATAATTTCGCCGTTTGATTTTCCTGCTTCAATTTCGTAGCTTCCGGCCTGCAATTTGCCTTCCAAACCCATAAAACGCGCTTCCAGCCTGAAGCTTTCAGGGCGTTTAATAAGTTTCTGCCTGTGCAGCATATTGGCAATGTCTGCCGCCGTCATGCCGTTTTCTACCGTAATAACATAGGTTTTGCCGTCGGCTAAATCGGCATTGTTGCCCGTATAATTTAAAACCCAGTAAGATGCTACAAATATTACCAGCAAAGTGCTCATAAAAAACGGTAATATTTTTCTCATGCTACGCCGCCCCTAAACATTCGTACTTTAAAAATGCCGGACCAGAGGTCCGGCAGGCAGTTTATTATTCTTCGTCCCATTCGGCAACGAGTTTTTCGTAAGCCGCTTTAACTTCTTCAAACTCCTCGTCGGTAGGCCCAAGATAAATTTCGTTGCCGTCTTCGTCAAAGTCAATGCGGGCAATGATTACATTGTCCTCGTCATCGTCTTCTTCATCATGGCAGTGGCATTCTTCATCTTCGCAGCCGCAGTCGTCAGCGTCCAAAGCGGAAAGAACCGCAAAGCTCTTTTCACCAACGGGGATAACCATTTCCTCACGGAAATACATTTCGTTGCCGTCCTCGTCGGTAATAACTACGATTTCTTCTTCGTCAATATGGTCATGCTCAAGCTCAAATTCTTTGTTATCGTCCATTTTGTACCTCTTTCTTAAAGCATAAGTATAATTAGGTTTATTTTATCGTATCATACCGCTAACTGTCAATAAAAGGATAAGTGAAATTTACTTAAACAAAAACAGCGCCCGCTGAAAATACGGACGCTGCTGCGTTAATTTTTACTTGCCAAACAATTTGCCGAGGCCCTGTTTTACTGCCCCGCCAACCTGCTGGCGCACGTTTTCGCGCACTTCTTCTTTGGTAGGAGCGGTAAAGCCTGATTCGCTCATTTTATCAAAAGTAATTTTGCCATTGCTGTTCATTACGGCGTTAGAGGTAAAGCTGCCAAGCGGTGTGCCAATGGTAATGCCGGAGAAGGTCATCTGCCCGTTTGCACGGCTGAAATTGCCCGAAAGCGAGTTAAACGGAACGCCTGCAAAATTGCCGGGCGCAATAACAAACGTACCGCCCGCAACGGCGCTG
>OHDG01001064.1_pt1 | contig 13371 bp, 13 predicted proteins | sample 1566961 | NCBI WGS metagenome assembly OHDG01 (sample SAMEA3879539, study PRJEB24766) | human gut metagenome | biome: human-associated habitat; feature: feces | place: USA | collected 1985/1987
GTTATGGCAAAATTGTCCGCGAATACCTCGGAACGGATGAGTGATGTAGATGGAAAAGGACGAAAAGAAAAAAGGTGCGATGCTTGACGAGGCTTTTCTGCAGAACTTAATGCAGAATGAGCAGGTTGAGCAGATTTTAGAAGAAGGCGAGGCGTTTCAGACATTGATGGCGTACTACCGGTGTGCCATTATGGAAGTAGAGACCAAATTTAAAGTGCTCAACACCGAATTTAGTCTCCGCTATGACAGAAACCCGATTGAGACGATAAAAACAAGACTCAAATCGCCGGAAAGCATCATTGAAAAGCTTCACCGCAAAAAGATTCCATTTTCTGCGGAAATGATTGAGGAAAAACTGCATGATATAGCGGGAGTTCGCGTTATCTGTGCATTTCCGGAAGATATTTATGAGATTAGTGAATGTTTTTTGGCTCAGGATGATATTCGTTTGATTGAGAAAAAGGATTACATCAAAAATCCAAAACCAAACGGGTATAGGAGCCTTCATTTGATTGTGGAAATTCCCATCTTTTTGCATAATGAAAAACTGAGAACTTGCAGAATTATTTGCAGAAGAGCGTGCCATAGATATAGTACCTCTTACATGGCTTATATTATTTTGGACGCCATTTGACTTGAATTCACCATTGATTTTCTCAGAAGAGCCACCAGTTCCGTCACCATTAGGGTCACCGCCCTGAATCATAAATCCATCAATTACGCGATGAAAAGTCAGACCGTTATAAAATCCTGAATTGGCAAGATTAATAAAATTAGTAACAGTAATCGGGGCAGTATCTGCATCAAGTTCTACCTCAATCGTTCTATAATTGTTTACTTCAATGGCAACATGGTGCTTGCCGGATAACTGAGTGTTTCCATCAGAAGTTGATGAATTACCAGAAGTCTGTCTGTTACATGCAGTCAGGCTGAATAAAAGGCATAATAAAATTATGCTTAATAAATGTTTTTTCATCATTTTAAAATATTCCTTTCTAGAATTAGTGAATCAAGTATAACACTATCAGGCGGTATGTTAAACATCTAATGTGTATATAAACAATTAAAATGTATATAAATTTGACTATCAAAATTTATATACATGTGATACAATTATCAAAGATTTCACAATATATGAGGGGAGATTAATTTAATGAAACTTGAAGTGAAAAATCTTACCAAGTCATTTGGTGAGAAAGAAGTCCTTCACGGCATTTCATTTGATGTGGAAGGCGGCAAGGCATTAGGTCTTCTTGGACGTAATGGCGCAGGAAAGACTACAACTATAAGAATTATTATGGATGTATTTCATGCCAATTCAGGAGAAATATTTCTTGATGGTAAAAAATTTAATCCAAAGGAGCATCTTATAGGATATCTGCCGGAAGAGAGAGGATTATATCCTAAGAAAAAAGTATCAGAACAGCTTGTGTATCTTGGCAGGTTAAGAGGCTTATCTAAGGCTGAAGCTAAGAAGAATACTGATAAATGGCTTAAAAGACTGCAGGTATCACAGTATACAGATGTGAAGTTAGAGACACTCAGCAAAGGTAACCAGCAGAAGGTCCAGCTTGCATCAACACTTGTCTGTGAGCCTGAGATTGTTATATTAGATGAGCCATTCAGCGGACTTGACCCGGTTAATTCTAAGATATTACAGGATGTTGTAACAGAATTGATAGAAGAAGGAAGAATAGTTATATTCTCAAGTCATCAGATGAGCTATGTGGAGGAGTTCTGTGAGGATATAGCAATAATTAATAACGGTGAGATTGCATTATCAGGTGATATTGCAGATATTAAGGCTGAATATGGAAAGAATCAGCTTATAATATCGGCTGTTGGAATGGGAGCAGAAGAACTGGCAGAAAAGTTAAAGACCAGCTGCGAAGATACATTATCTGTAACAGGAATACATAAAGATGGTGTTATAGTAAAGAATATTCATGAGCTTTCTAGAAATGCACTTATTAAAGAAATTATGAATGCTGATATAGAGATAGCATCATTTGACAGCTACAGGCCATCGCTTAATGATATATTTGTAAAAGCTGTAGGGGGTGACAGATAATGAAGAAGTTCGGAGTAATATTCCAGTATGAGATTATGAATTATATCAAGAATAAAAGCTTTATGATTTCTACAATTGTTATAGCTGTTCTTGCTGCAGTGATACTGTTTCTTCCAAGTGTATTTGATATGTCAGGAATTCTTGGAATTAATAAAGATGATACTGATGATACCGCTGATAATACGGAGATTACTGATGTTATCATAATCTGTGATGAAAAAGACATATTTGCGGGAACAGGAATTGTAGAAGGTGTATTAAATGATGTGAAGATTGAAAATGTTTCGTCAAGAGATGCACTTGTAGATAAGATTGAAAATGATGAAAATGTCATTGCTGGTTTTGTTGTAAAGAATGCAACAGATTTTGAATATGTCGTTAATAATAGTGATATGTTTGATGATATGACGCAGAGATTTACATATGCAATGCAGCTGCTAAGCCAGTATAACTATTGTAAGGAGAATAATCTGGATATGGCAGAGATTGAAAATGCTTTTAATCCGGTTATCAATTCCGAGACAACTGTACTTGGAAAAGACATGATGAGTAATTACTGGTATTGTTATGCACTTATAATTATTGTGTTCATGGTTATCATTCTGTATGGAGTAATGGTAGCAACTTCTGTAACACAGGAGAAATCAAACAGAACAATTGAACTTCTTGTAACCAGTGCTGATACTAACAGCCTTTTCTTTGGAAAGGTACTGGCAGGTACATCTGCAGCACTTTTACAGGTTGGAATTATATTTGCAGTAATACTTGGAAGCTATAAGATTAACAGAGACTCATGGGGTGGATTATTTGATAAAATATTTAATATTCCTTCAGATGTGCTTATAACATTTGCGTTCTTTGGACTTGGAGGGCTGCTGTTCTATGTATTCATATATGGTGCAATGGGAGCGCTTGTGTCTAAGACAGAGGATATTAACAAAAGTGCCGGAAGTGTACAGTTTGTTATTATGATTGTATATTTTATAGGATTATCCCAGCTTAATAATGTAGATGGAATTCTTATGAAGGTTCTTTCATTCCTGCCGATAAGCTCATACAGTGCGATGTTTGCAAGAGTAGCACTTGGAAATGTGAGTTTTGCTGAGATAGCTGTATCGTTTGTTATTCTTATTGTAAGCACAATAGCAGTTGGAATATTAGGCTCTAAGATATACAGAATGGGAATGTTAAGATATGGTAATCCAATTACATTAAGAAATGCATTTAAGAATCTTAAGCATGAATAAAAAGAGGGCGGCTAACCTGTAATGGTAAGCCGCCTTTAATAATGCATTATTATAATTTAACTGTTTCGCCGCCTTTTACTTCAACAATAGTACTATTATTTACTGCAAGCCATACTGACTTAACAGAAGGGTTATGAACATATTCGTTATCAGCAAAGAACTCAAGTCTGTCAAACAATTCGTTGTATTCAACAATATCAGAATTGGTTGCATACCAGATATCATCACGGTTAGCAATCATTTCACAGAATTCCTCAATGATTTCCCAATTATTGTTTCTTTCAAATTCAAAGCTGTGTCCCCAGACATACATCATGTAAAGATACTGTTTTTTAGTAAGTGCCATGAACTTCTTGCCAAAATCAATAAGATTATGATTGTGATGACAGGTTGGAACCCAGCGCATATAGTCTTCAGGCATAGAAAAACCATTCTCATCCCCTATAAGTATAGGACCATCGGCATTAGCAGCATAGGCTTCTGCAGCTTTAGTGGCAGCGTATTTATCATTAGTAACTCTTGCATATTTGATGCCAACTGATTTAGCAATATCAACTATACGGTTATCGTAAGAACCATTAGGATATGCAAGACCATATATAGGACGTTTAAATATTTTTTCAAGATTATCCTTATCATCGAGAATTTCTCTAAGGGCATTATAATCGTTAAGTCTGTTCATTGTAGGATGTGTAAATGTATGGACAGCAATATCATGTCCTTTATAAAGCTCAGGCCATTCCTCCTGAGGAATTCTTATGGCAGGGTCAATAATACCTGTATTAAGGTTAAAGGTTGCTTTAAGATTAAACTTGTTAAAAAGCTTTACAAGACGTCTGTCCTCAATTTTACCATCGTCATAACTGAAAGTAAGAACTTTGAATTTGCCGCCGGGGAATACTTTATATACTTTATTCATAGTTGTTGTCTCCATATTATATAACTAGTTTAAAATCAACGTTCATATTATATAACACAATTATTTTTATGTCATTCTTTTTTTATAATTAATTAGAATAAATCAAAATGATTAAAATGTTTATTGAAATATTTTACGGATTATGTCGAGTGCATGAACTTTTTTGGGAATACTCTGCTTTGCTTTAAGACTGATGCTGCGGATTGGTTCATTGTTTACATATATATTAATTGTTCCATAAATTTGTGCTGAATTGACAGGTGCAGAAAGCATTTCAGGAATATCTGCCTGTATAGTTACTGAATCATCTTCACAGGCAAGAAATTCAATTGAACAGTCAGGTATAAGTTCACAGAAACTATTTTTTCCTTTGGATACAGGAATGTAAAATGTGTATTCATTATTAAAATATTTCTGTCGGCTGTATTGCTTTCCAAGGGCTATAAGATAACGGGCATCACTCCATTTGTAATTCTTATTTGGTGGCCAGCCACATGCAAGCAGGGCGATACACAGTGTCCGGTTTTTGTCTTTGTATGCACATACATAGCAGTATCCGGCTTTGTTAGTGAAACCTGTTTTTCCAGAGATAATTCCTTCATCAGGATTTAAAAGCCTGTTTTTGTTATTTAGCTGGTAATGGTATCTATCTGTTGTGTCTGAAATTGTTTTAGAAACAGTCTGTGTTATATATAAAAAATCCTCATTATTAATACAATATGCCATGGTTTTTGCAAGGTCATATGCTGTTGTATGATGAAAACTATAGTTATCCTCGGCATCAAGACCATTAGGTGTTATGTAATATGTGTCTGATAAGAGAATATCATCCGCTTTTTCATTCATAAGGCCGGTAAATATATGAACAAGTATTTCACTTTGTTCATGGTTAATCTCAGAAAGAAATGAGGAATCGTAATTATAATTATTGATAAACGGAGTTTCAGACCTTAAAGAAGGATTTTTACATAGTAAGTAATAAGCAGCATTTTCAGCAATTATTACAGCGGAATCATTATGTGATTCAAGCATAAGTGAGTAGTATAGGTCGTTAATTATGAATTGCTCACCAGTTACGGCGTTAAGCTGTACATCAGGCATGGAAGCTGCGTAGGCGGAAGTTGTTACGACAAAATTCTTGTCACAGTTTTCCAAAGCAATAATAAGAGTCATAATTTTAGTTGTGCTTGCCATGCTTACAGCCGTTGTTTCATTGCTGCCAGAAAGTATCCTGCCTGAATCAGAATCAATAAGAACAGAGTATTTTGAATATAGTCCTGCTGCCTGAGTTGTTACAGGACAGAATATGCAACAAACCAACAACGATAATACGAGTATAATAATTGAAAAATTCTTAAATGATTTCATAGAAATTTAATAAAATGTCTTTCTATGATTATATTAAAATGATTTGAATTTATGAGTGCTATAAGGTATTATTATATATAGATTAATATGTGATTTAATACTGTCTGGAATAAAAAAGGAGAAACTATGGCATATATAGAATTTAAAAATGTAAAGAAAATATACAAAATGGGTGATGTAAAGATAAGAGCATTGAATGGAGTGGATTTTAAGATTGATAAAGGCGAATTTGCTGTTGTATTAGGACCTAGTGGTGCAGGAAAGAGTACTATTCTTAACATCCTTGGAGGAATGGATACATGTACTACCGGGGAAATAACTGTTGATGGTAAAAGAATTGACAAGTATAGTTCGAGACAGCTTACAGCATACAGAAGATATGATATCGGATTCGTATTCCAGTTCTATAATCTTGTACAGAATCTTACTGTCAAAGAAAATGTTGAACTGGCAACGCAGATATGTAAAGAGCCTCTTGATATTGTTAAGACAATAGAAGCTGTGGGATTATCTGACAGAATAGGAAATTTTCCGTCACAGTTATCAGGTGGTGAACAGCAGAGAGTTGCCATTGCAAGAGCACTTGCAAAGAATCCTAAGATGCTTTTATGCGATGAACCTACAGGAGCGCTTGATATTAATACAGGAAAAACCATTCTTAAGCTTTTAAGTGATATGTGTAAGAAGAATGGAATTACTGTTGTTGTTATAACACATAATCAGGCAATTTCAGCAATGGGAGATAAAGTTATTAAGATAAAGAATGGTATCGTTGACAGTGTTGTTATTAATGACAATCCTGTTTCAGTAGACGAGATAGACTGGTAATACTATGGAGGCTTGTACAATATGGGAAAATCAGTGTGGAAAGATCTCTTTCGTGAGATTAAGAGAACATTTGGAAGATTTATAGCTATATTTGCAATTGTTGCTATTGGAGTAGCATTTTTTGCAGGAGTAACAGCATCTTCTAATGATATGAAGAATTCAACGGATAACTATTATGATGATTATAATATGAGTGATTTAAGACTTTTATCATCAATAGGTTTTAATGAAGATGATATTAAAGCTATAAGAGCAGTTGATGGTGTTAAGGGAGTGTATCCTGCATATTCACAGGATGCAGTTATCAGGAAAGACAGCATAGAGACCGCTGTACATATAATGTCAGTACCTGATAATACAGACAGGAATAATGAGAATTACATTAACCAGTTACGAATCAAGGAAGGACGGCTTCCTGAAAATAGCGGTGAATGTGTTGTAAGATATGAAGATACCAAGGATAATTTTTCTATAGGAGATACAATCAAGCTTTCATCCGGAACACAGGATGATATTAATGACAGTCTTAAAGATTCAGAGTATACGGTTGTAGGAACAGTATATACACCATATTATGTTTCTTATGACCTTGGAACTACTAATGTTGGAAGCGGCAGGATTAATTATCTTATGTATATTACGGAAGATGAATTCATGTCCGATTATTTCAATGAAGTATTTGCGACAGTTGATGGAGCAAAGGAATTGGATACATATGGAACTGAATATAAAGATCTCGTTAAAGAAACGGCTGACAGAATAGATAATATTTCACAGAGCAGAATTAATGTAAGAAAAGATGACATACAGGATGTATATGAAGATTCAGTAAATGAGGCAAAAGAGGCTGCCAAAGCGGCTATATACGACCATGTTGTAGAATCACTTACAGAACAGTACAGTAATTATTTTGTAGGAATGGATGTTTCAGCTATTATTGAGCCATATATCCAGCCGGCATATGAGAAAGCACTTGCTGATTATGATTTTAGCAGCATTGAGACGCAGGCTAAGGAAGATTTTGAATCTAAATATGGTGACAGCGATGACTGGAAATGGTATGAGCTTACAAGACAGGAACAGTATTCTTTTAAAGATTATGAATCCAGTGCAGACAGGATGAAAGCCATTGCCACGGTATTTCCAATATTCTTTATAGTTGTATCTGCCCTTGTCTGTCTTACAACAATGACAAGAATGGTAGCAGAAGAAAGGGGACTTATAGGAACATATAAAGCACTAGGATACAGCAAAAAGGTGATTGCATTCAAATATATAGCATATGCATTAATTGCTTCGGTTACTGGAGGAATAGCAGGCTGTATCATAGGTCTTAAACTGTTTCCGCTTGTAATATATAATTCTTGGAATATAATATACCAGCTTCCGCCAATAGTGTACGACAGCCACATATTTCTTTCAATTATAGCCATTACAACCATGGTTTTAGTAACAGTTATAGCAGCTCTTTTTTCATGCTACAGTGAGTTAGAAGAGGTTCCATCAGAGCTTATGCGTCCGAAAGCACCTAAGAGCGGTAAGAAAATCCTTCTTGAGCATATTACATTTATATGGAAACACATGTCATTCACAATGAAGGTTACTATGCGTAATCTGTTCCTGTATAAGAAGAGATTTCTTATGACTGTTGTAGGGATTGCAGGCTGTACGGCACTTATGACAGCAGGCTTTGGTATTAAGAACAGTATAGAATGTCTTATTCATAACCAGTACGGTGAACTTATACATTATGACAGTGTTGCCACATTTACAGATGGGATTACACAGGAGGATATGGATACACTTGAAAGTGACATGTCAGCGGACGTACACATTGATGATTTTCTACTAAACTGTGGTTATTCTGATGATGTTAAGAGCAGTGAAGATACACAGACAGCAGAATATGTCATAGTTGATGATAAGAATGCATTTAAAGATTATGTGACATTAAGAACTAGAAGAAAACATAATGATGTGGCTCTTGGGGATTCAGGCGTTGTTATCACTGAAAAGCTATCTAAAGATTTAGGGGTAAAGAAAGGTGATAAGATTACAGTAACATCATCCGCTGGAAAGCAGACAGAGGCTGTTGTATCAGGTATTACAGAAATGTATGTTAATCATTATGTATATATAAGTACAGAATATTATAATGAACTTTTTGGAAATGTTCCTGATAACAACAGGGTGCTTATAAAGATTAACGGAGATGTAAGCGAAACTGAAAGTTATATGGGCGATGAATATCTTACAAGAGATTATATTAAGGGTGTGAGTTTCCTTAATGCTAATGTTACACGATTTGAAAATATGATACAGTCACTTGACCTGGTAACATGGGTACTTATAATATCAGCGGGGCTGCTTGCATTCGTTGTGTTATATAATCTTACAAATGTTAATATATCAGAGAGAAGAAGAGAAATTGCAACTATTAAGGTACTTGGTTTCTTTGACCCGGAGGTAGGCATGTATGTGTACCGTGAGAATATATTCCTTACATTAATCGGTGGTGTGTTCGGACTATTATTAGGAAGACTTCTTCACATATACATAATGCTTACTGTTGAGATGGATGCAATAATGTTTGGATATGCTATTAAACCGACAACATATATATATTCATATCTTATCACACTGATTTTCTCAGTTGTAGTTAATCTGGCCATGTATGGAAAGTTAAAGAAGCTTCCTATGGTCGAATCTTTAAAGTCAGTAGAATAAAACGGACAGCCCTTTCATATATTGTGAAAAACAATAGTGAAGGGGCTTTTTTTGTATGACGAATCACTCTATAAAATTCTTCCGGATGAATTAATTAAAGATATTGGAATATATGCAGGATTTCAGCATGTCAGGGAAATCCGTCTGCGTACAGGAAGACTGCCTGCTGCCATATGTGATAATGGTGAACATAGAGGTGCGGTTCCTGTAGATGAACATATGATAACAAGGATACTGTCAATAGCAACTAATTATTCATCTTATGCATATGAATCCTGCATGGCAAATGGATTTCTGACAATCAAAGGCGGACACAGAATAGGACTTGGCGGACAGGTTATATGGGAGAATGGTAAGGTAAAGAATTTCTTACATGTGACATTCATGTGTATAAGAATTGCTAAACAGATGAAGGGCTGCGCTGATAATATAATGGATGAGCTTTTAAAAGACGGGTTAAAGCATACTATTATAATATCACCGCCGGGCTTTGGAAAAACAACACTGCTTAGAGACATTATAAGACAGTTATCTGATATATATAGAAAAAATGTGGTTTTAATTGACGAACGATGTGAAATAGCGGCATGTGTAAACGGAGTTCCATGTAATGATATTGGCTGCAGGACAGATGTTTTAGATGGTTGTAATAAACTTACGGGAGTATATATGGCTGTTCGCTCGCTTAGTCCTCAGGTTGTAGCAATGGATGAGATTGGTGGGGAAGATGATATTAAAGCTGTAAAATACTGCATTAAAAGTGGCTGCGCTGTAATAGGAACTGCACATGGAAGCGGTATATATGATACAGATGAAAGACTTGCAGGTCTTTTCGGAAAAAATGGATTTAAGAGAGCTGTAATATTGGAAAAATGTGGGGAGGCAGGAAAATGTCTGGATATATAGGCGGGATATTAATACTTTCAGGCTGTTTTATGTATGGTCTTTCATACAGCCAGAGATTAAAGAACAGGATAATAATATTAAAAGACATGGTAAGAATGCTTTCCGTTATGAATAATCATATTGGATATTCACTTATAGATATGACGCAGATATTTGAACGCCTTGGAGATTTTGACATGTGTTCATATGTCAGGAATTTCACCGGATACATATATGAAGCATTGAATAAATCGGACATTGACACATTTGCATTGATATGGAATGAGGCTGCTGATAAAGCATTTGCAGGAATACTTGGCAAAAGACAGCTGGAGATTATAAAAGAGGCAGGCTCTATAAGCACATTTATTGACAAGGACAGTCAGTTAAAACACATACAATCTGTTGTGTGTGAACTTAATGAGGAACTTGATGTGGTTAAGACTAATGCAGCAGGAAAGATGAAGGCTTATATCGTTACAGGAATATCAGCAGGACTTATACTTGTGATTGTACTTATATGAATCGGAGGTGAAGTATGGAGGTAAGCATAATATTCAAAATTGCAGCGGTAGGCATAGTTGTTTCAATACTTAACCAGATATTAAAGCATAATGGAAGAGATGACCAGGCAGCGCTTACTGCACTGGCAGGGCTTCTTATTGTCATATACTGGATATTACCTTATATACTTGAATTGTTTACTACCATGAAAAAGCTTTTTGAATTGTGATAGGGGGTGGTACATATTAATGTGTTGTCGCTTTCGGTGTGTGCAGTTACAGGTGTGATTCTTGCTCTGGTTTTGAAAAGTACAGGCTCTTCAATGGGGACTTTTGTGTCAGTTGTTCTGTGTGTAGGAACAGCAATGCTTGTATTTAACGGGCTTATATCCGTGTACACAAGAATCAATATGTTTACTGCCGGTATTAATCAGGAATATATAAAGCTGATAGTCAAAGTCATAGGTATATCGTATGTAACAGAAATATCATCAAATATATGTAAAGAAAATGGATTTGCAGCACTTGCGTCAGCTATGGAAATATACGCCAGAATTTCTGTTGCGGGCTCATGCATACCGGTTTTGAAATTGTTTCAGAGGGGATTGTCTGACTAAGAAAATGATTGTCTTTATGATAGTGTTTCTGGCGGCGCTCATCATACAGAAAACATATATATATGCACATAATGAGGATACAGTTAATTATGATTCACTGACAGATGAAGCTGATTATAGTGAAATAGACAGTACGCTTGATGATTATGGCTGGAAGGGGACATCTTTTAAAGAACTTGTCAGGTCGGTTGCAAGTTCAGATACGGATATAGGCTTTAACTTTACCGGAGCAGTTACAGATGCAATTATTTCTAACAGAACAGTTCTGATACAGATATTACTTTTATCTATATGCGCAATGTTTCTTACTGTGCTTGATAAAAATGCATCTGATTCAGCGATGCTTTTTATATCATTCATTCTTATGACGCTGATAGTTGCGGTGTTTATTAATGCAGCAAGGACAGGCTATGAATGTGTTCAGATGTCGGTTGATATATACAAGGCACTCTGCCCGGTGTTTTTTCCGGCAGTTGCATATTCGTGTGGGGCATCAAGTGCTGCAGCATATTATGAGATAATTCTTTTTCTTATGTACATAGTTAATGTCCTTGTGAAAAATGTTCTTATGAGATGTAATTATGTATATATGATATTAGGCATGTTTGATACATTCAGTGAAAAAGATAAGTTCAACAAAATGTGCCAGCTTATAACAAAGATTATAAAATTGTCAGTAAAAGGAATGCTTATGTTTTTTCTGGGACTTAACGGAATAAAAAGTCTGATACTTCCATTAAGCGATTCACTTAAAATGTCCGTTTTATTCAAAGCTGTTTCTATGATTCCTGGCATTGGAAACAGTGCACAGACTGTATCTAAGACAATTGCAGGGTCTGCTGTGCTTGTCAAGAATTCTATTGGTGTGGCTGCGGTTATTGTTATGGCTGTAATAATAGGAATTCCTCTTCTTAAGCTTGTTGTCATGGCATTGTTATATCAGATTCTTGGAGCAGTATTAGAACCTGTGGCAGACAGCCGTATAGTCAAAGCTGTTCTTGTTCTGTCAGGAAGTCTTGAAAATATGATATATATGATTGCTGTCACAGTTGTTCTTATGTGCCTAACAATGGCAATTATATGCTTTGCAACTAATATTAATCTATATGTTTAAATGTGGTAATGTGCAATGACAGGTATTATTAACTGGTTTAAAACAATATTTATTCTTGAAATTACAGGAGAGATTGCATTAAAGCTTGTGCCACCAAAGTATAAGGAATTCATAGCATTTGTAATGAAACTGATACTTGTAATGGCGATAATAATTCCGCTGCTTAATATTAAGAATGCAGATATAAGTGAGATTACGGATGGTATAAGTAATGGATTTAAAACATATTCTAAGGAGAATGATAATGTCTCACAGGCTTTATATAATACTTCAGACAAGAAAATGGCTGAAAAAATTATAAGTGAAGATATCAATAGCACTGCAGCTTCTTACGGTCTGGAAACTGTTTCTGTAAAATGCAGCTTCACATCAGACATGACGGCGGTCAGTATGATAAATGTATATGTTAAAGAAAACAATATTGCAGGCAATGACAATATTGACAGATTAAGAACAGATATATCTGACAGGTATGAAATATCTGTAGAACAGATAGATATCAGGGAGGCAGGCGTAAGTGGATAATGGTGGTAAAAATGAATCATTTTTTACAGGATTACTGAATAAAACAAGGAAAGACAAAATATTTATAGTAATACTGGCAGGGATACTTATGATGGTGATTGCAATGCCAACTAAAAGTTCATCTGCAAAAAGTTATACAACAGGTCCGGTTATATCCACAGGGTCAGAAGATTATGAGAAAAATCTTGGCGAAGAACTACAGCAGATGCTTGAAAATACAGATGGAGTAGGCAAAGTAAAGACCTTGGTAAAAACAAATGATACAAAAGAGGTTACAGGGGTATTAGTAGTGTGTGAGGGAGGTGATGATAAAAATCTGGTTGCTTATATCACAGATGCGATAAATGGCCTTTTAGGTGTTCCTGTACATAAAATTAAAGTGATGAAAATGTCGGAATAATTTTTTTGGAGGCAGTTTTGAAAAGAGTAAAAAAGAATCATATTATAATTACGGCACTTGCTATAATGATAGCTGCTGCCGGGTATATTAATTATGCGGGTGACCTTGATAATATAATTAAAGTTAAAGATAAAGAAAAGGCAGCTGCGGTTGTAGCTGACAATGTG
>OHDG01001070.1_pt1 | contig 13290 bp, 17 predicted proteins | sample 1566961 | NCBI WGS metagenome assembly OHDG01 (sample SAMEA3879539, study PRJEB24766) | human gut metagenome | biome: human-associated habitat; feature: feces | place: USA | collected 1985/1987
TATCCTTGTTTTGCTTTGTGCTTCTCTACCGTACATGAGCATTGGCACCAGGGTTGTCGTTGCCGTAGCCTTCCAGCAGGTTGATCGCTCCCCAGATGCCGAGGCCGGCACCCAGTGCGATAACGAGGGTCTGAAGAACGGTTACTGCGCTGTTGAAAAATGCCATAAATGTGTACCTCCTTGTACATTGCGCCCTTATGGGCTGATGAATAGTGATTTTCCATCTGCATGTGCACCTGCAAATGGGCAAACATATAGCCAGATTTCCAATCCCAATCAGAAACCTGGCTATGTAAAGAGGCGGCAGCTCGCCGCCCCTTCTTATTCTGTTGCCAACAACACACCTATGACATCTTCGTCACCGGAACGAACTTACTTGGCATGATCTGCATCAACCACTTCGTACTTATCACCGGGCTTGAGTTTCAGCCGATGGTCAAGAAACGCCTCGATGCTGAACGTGTTTTTCTTATCAGCACCGGCAGTGAGCTTGTAGTTCGGATGCTGGGTCAGATCATATTTATCTGACTTGAACGGTCTCACACCGCGCAGTTGCAAAATGCACTTACCGCCATCCAACACAGACAGTTCATCCACCGAGGCCAGGTCATGCCCGACTTTTTGGTAATTGGTGCCGTAGGATGGGCTATTACCTCTGGTATCGGAAGTGTTGTACAGATCAATCGTTTCTTTCCCCAGTGCCTGATTCAGCTCTTTCAGCGTAGTCGGCTCCGAACCGCCAAGAAAAATACGGGAATCCATATTGCCGATGATGGTATCGGCATTGTCCTTGTAGATTGCCTTCAACTGGCTCTGTGCCTGAAGCACCAGACACGCCGAGATTTCTCTTGATCGGATGGTGGCTACCAGCTTTTCCAGATTCGGAATCTGACCAATGTTCGCACACTCATCAATCAGGCAGCGCACATGCACCGGCAGTCTGCCGCCGTAAACATCATCCGCTTTTTCGCACAGCAGGTTAAACAGCTGTGTGTAAATCATGGAAATCAGGAAATTAAAAGTCGGGTCTGTATCGCTCATAATGAGGAACAGAGCCGTTTTCTTATCTCCCACCGTATCCAGCGACAGCTCATCGTACATGGTGATATCGCGGACTTCCTCAATATCGAAGGGAGCCAGACGTGCACCGCAGCTCACAAGAATCGACTTTAAGGTCTTGCCCGCCGCCAGCTTGAACTTGGCATATTGACGGACAGCAAAGTGGTTCGGCTTCTTCTTTTTCAATGCTTCAAACATCTGATCCACTGGATTCTGAAAGGTTTCATCATCCTCGCGCACTTCCATCGCATTCAGGAATTCAATCAGCGTTGCAAAGTTCTGCTCTTCCAGCGGTGCCTCATAGTGGATATAACCAATCAAAGCACAATACAGCAAGGTCTCTGCCTTCGTCCAGAATTCGTCACCGGCCTTGCCGTCTCCCTTGGTGTTGGCAATGAGCGTTGTGGTCAGCTTCAAAATATCCTTTTCGCTGTGAATATACGCGAATGGATTATAATGCATCGACTTTCTGAAATTGATAGTATTGAAAATCCGGATACTGTATCCGTTCTTCAAAAGGGCTTGGCCGCAGTCGATTACGATATCGCCTTTCGGGTCAGTGACCACATAGGAACTGTGGCATTGTAAAAGATTGGGTTTAAGCCAAAACCGGGTCTTGCCGCTGCCGGAGCCGCCCACCACCAGCACGTTTTTGTTTCGGGCATTTGCCGGATTCTTCGGGCGGTTGCCCATCATCAGCCGCTCCGTCCGGGTCAGAATCACATTGTTTGCAAACACTGGATCTTCAAACGGTTCGATGTCTTTCTGCGTACCCCAACGAGCAGAGCCATACTCCATGCCATGGCGATATTTCTTGGCATTTTTGCCTTTCAGGTACACAGCAATCCGCAAACCCGCTCCGCAGCACACACCAATCAGCAAATCCATCGGATGCAGACTTGGCATCGGATTGGAAAAGGCTGCACCCAGGGCAGAAAGAAAGCCGAGGAGCTTTTCAGACATGTCTGCGCCCTCGGCAATTCTCCACGCTTCTCCCAGATTGGTACATACAAGACCGGCAATGAAGTACGGCAGGTTCAGGAGCAGCTGCTTCTTGGTCTTATTACTCATAGATCACGCTCCTGACTTTTGTGGCGAACCTTATCCGGAAGAATTGCAGCAACCAGCTCTTTGAGCTTGTTAAGCTGCTCCAGAACACTCGGTTTTTCCTTTGTTTTCAGCTTTCGGTTGGTGAATTCCTCAAAAGCGGAAGTCAGTGCATCCGCATCCTTCGCCTTAAAGAACACCGTGTACTTGGGTGGCATTACATTTTGGTCTTTCGTAATGGCATAATCCACACCATATTTCCGTGCCACCTGTTCAAAGCCTTTCAAATCCGTTTTCTCAATGGGGATACTGCTGACTCCCTGATTCTGACCGATCAGTTCTTTGATGCTCTGCTTTCCAACCGGCAGCTGCGCTGTTTTCTGAGCCACCTTTGCCTGATGGTGCCGTTTCCACGCATTATAGCCATTCACGATGGTGCGAAAGGTCAATTTCGTGGTGCTGATTGCCAGATTGACGGTACGATTTTCAACTTCTTCCTGCATGAATCTCCGCCTCCTTCCTTACAAACTGTCCCGGTCCGGTGCAGGTTTGCTCTTTTCTTGGGGCTTTGCAGCCTTTTCCTCCATCTTCTTCACCATGTCATCCGGAACCGGAATCGCCATGATGCTGCGACCCATACGAACGAACGTCTCATAGCCAGTATTTTTTCATATCTGCTCCGAGGTCAGAGAACCAAAGTCATCCTCTGTCAGCCCTACCACCAGAAAATCACCGGCATAAATGTCCTGCATATCCCCGTCTTCGGTGTAAATCGCACGGTTCAGCGGCAGACCATTGATTTTGCCGGATTCATTCAGAATAATGGCCACTTCATCCTCAAATGGATAGGTGACTTCAATATCGCCGCCGACCATGGCCTGCAAATCTTCCAGCTCCGTGCCAACACTGATTTTCTTCGGATAGGCATTGGGCTGTACCAGCAGCACATCCATTGTCCTGGTCTCTGCCAATTCATGTTCTCCCACGGTCTTGAAATCCACACCGGTGAAATCGCCGGAATCCAGAACATAGTCCTGATTGTTCCACGCCTGCGTCACCATGCGTTCCGCATCTTCCTGTGAGGCAGCTTCCACGGAAACCTTTCTCTGGAGAGTCTCTGTAATCTCCACATCAAATTTCTTCATAGGCACCTCCTTAGATCAGGCGCAGTGCCGGAACCAACTCGCCGCCAATGGAAACCACCGTCAGGTTCTCGTTCACATAGTCGATGGTGCGTTCCAGCGTAAACAGATTGATGCTGCATTCGTTGCCGTTCTGGTCGATTTCCGAAACCTCCGCAGCTCCCAACAGATAGCGGATTCTGTCAGTCTCGATCACATCGCTCTTGTCATAATGGAGAAGCAGTTCCCCATCTGCCACCAGATCAGCCTCCATCTCATCGTAAACATCCTCAAAGATGTCTCGACTGCCAGCCTCGGTCAGAAGTTCGCCGCCAGCCCCCGGCAGGATCACCATCACAATGCGTTCCTTCGGGTGATCTTCACGGATTGCCTCCAGCATCACCCAGTTATGAAGCATCGCAATGGACTTCTCAAACATGGAATCATCCATCGGATTCGGCTGCGATGCACCATTCGGGCAGTTCTTGCAATCCATGCTGCACACTGCGTTGTTCTGATTCTTCTTAAAGTTCATCATCATAAAAATCTCCTTCTCATCGTTCCATATCTCGTTGTTTACTTCGCTGCCACTTTTCCAGCAGCCGGATAATCGTGTCCTGCATCTGCTTCGGCGTATAGGATTTCGGGAAATACTTCCGAAGAACCTCATTTTTAATCGTCACATGGTCAAGCTCATCCTTTTTGATTTCATTCATCACTTCACACATGGCATCCAAGGTGCAGCCGCCCTCTTGCGAGAGCTTTTTTAGCCGCTGCGCCTGCGACAGGGATGGAGATGCCTGTGCATAGTCCATTGCCTCCAGAAATTCCTTCTGTTCAGATGGTTTCAGATAAGACAGCTCTACCGCCGGATTGAAGGCGATTTTCTTCTCATCCACCATATCCAGAATTTCGGGAATCAGGTTTGTAAGGCGAATATAGCGAAAAATCTGATTTTTACTTGTGCCAAGTTCTTCCGCCATTTCCTCGCTCGACAGTTTTCCAAAATTATTTCCAAGTTGGGAATCGTTTTCTTTCGATGGCCTTCCTGCCTGATGTTTCATCGCCTCCAACTTCATCTTGTAGGAAAACGCTCTCTCGCTGGGAAGAATATTCTCCCGCTGCAAGTTGCTGTCCACCATAAAGATTATTGCTGCATCATCGTCCATTTCCTTGACGATGACCGGCACGGTCTCCAAACCTGCCAGCTGCGCCGCATGAAGTCTGCGGTGTCCCGAAAGGATTTCGTAGCCGCCTTCCGGGTCAGGTCGGACAATCAGTGGTGATACCACACCGATCTGCTTGATGCTCTCCACAGTCTGTTCCATCAGCTCATCGTCCAGCACCTTAAAGGGATGTCCTTCAAAGGGATGCAGGTCAGAAAGCGGCATCTCCGTCCGCTGCTCCTTAGCCGCAGCGTCGGCAGCTGAGCCACTGTGGTTTTCTGTTGTAATACTGGTTTTTGCTTTTGCCATTCAGATTCTTAACCTCCTTCCAGCGGTGATAGATGTCATTCTTACCTGCGAAAAACGCCTTTTTTGCCTTGCACTTCATAGATCAAGTACCTCCTTAACGACCTGCTGTTTTTCTTTTCCAATGCTCTTTCTGCGGTCCTCTCCGCTGATTCGCACCGGCGTACACATTTCCAAAATCCTGCTGTAAATCCGGGCATATGCCACATCCTGCGGATTGCGGATTTCTGCAATTTTCAGATTGGTTGTGATAATGACCGGAAGCCCGGACTTATACCGCTCGTCAATGACAGCGTAGACCTGCTCCAGCGCATATTCGGTGCTGCGCTCAATTCCCAGATCATCCAGAATCAGCAAAGAATAGTTGGAAAACGAAGCGATATACCGGTATCGTTCTTCCGAATACATGGCACCCATCTGGTTCAGGATTTTGGAGAAGTTCGTCATCAAAACCGGAATGCCCTGATCCAGCAGCGCATTTGCTATACATGCCGCCACAAAGGACTTTCCGGTTCCGACATCTCCCCATAACAAAAGGCCAAGGTTTTCAGCCTTGACCTTTTTCCACTGCTCCACATAACGTTTTGCCATCTGGACGTCCTTGTTGTCTTCTGCAACGCCAAAATTCCATTCCAGAAGATGCTTTTCCTGAATCCCAGTTGCTTTCAGCTGCCTGATTTTACGCTGCCGCTCCACCAGTTCATCCTGGCGTTTCTTTTCCGCCATCGCTTCCTGCTGGCACCTGCAAAGGCAGGGAACAATCTTGTCTCTGCCCCAGAGCTTTACCCTGCACTGCACCGGCGTATGACAGTTCCGGCAATACAGCAGTCCGTCCTCGCCCTGGTATTCCTGCTCTCCGGGTTCTTTCGGCGTAAAGAGCGAATCCAACGCCGCATTCAATACTTCAGGCACCATGTCGCTCATAGGCTGTCTCCTTCCTCAAATGTGTAGTCTGCCGGGTTATACTTCGGCTTTTCTCTCTTCGCCCAACTCCGGATTGTGGCAAGGTGATTTTTGTAGCTCCTGCCGGTGGAAGCCATATACTCAGAGAGCCGTTCCACCCGCATCTGATAATCTCCTGGGAACTCCTGCCGGAGCTTGCCGTATTCTGTGTCAGAAAGAAGAACATTTTCGTATGAGCCATACCGGTGCTGGATTTCCTTCTTCTCTCTTTTATTGATTGTTTCAGTACTTGTTCTATTAGTACTTAATTGCGCGGGATTTTCCGTAACCGGTGTGTCCGTATCCGGATTTACCGCATACGGCTTTTCCGTACACGGTGATTCCGAACACGGATTTTTCCTTGGCATCTCATAAATCACATACTCAGCTCTGCCCATCCGACCGTTACTCTCACGCTGCTGGTTCCTTTCCAGATACCCAAGACGCTCCAGCTCCTTCAGAGCCGTAAGCACTCCATCTACGCCATCCGGCGTAATCGAAGATAACCCCCGTACCGAATAGTTCCATGTGTCTGGCAAACTGAGCAGCATGGAGAGAAGTCCTTTCCCTTTCAGGCTGAGACCCTGATCCCGCAGGTGGTAATTGCACATCGTTGTGTAATTGCTGTTCTTCTCAACCCTGAATACCGGCATGGTGCTCACCATCCTTTTTCGCAGGCTCCGTTTTTTTCTTCGGACATTTGCGCGAACGATCTTCGCTGTCCTCCCGTCGATGGTATTTGCCGGTATCCTGCATCATGCGTTCAAACGCCTGAAGGCGTCCCTCTGTAAAAAGCGTCATTCGATCACACCCCATTTCTTAAACAACTTGAAGAGATGATTCTTTCCCTTGCAGGTCACTCTCGTCTGCTGCACCAGTTTTCCGCTTCTGCCGTAGCAATCCCGGACAATAAAATAGCCCCTTGCAGATTTGTCTGCAAAAGGCATCAGCCAGCCGTTTGGACTGCGGTACAGATAGCGGTGATCCAGTAAGAGAGACACTGCCGTCTTCTCCGGGATTCCGATTTCCTTACAGAAATTCCGGATGCAGGTGCAATCCTCCGAATTTACAAAGGTGTCGAAGTAGTCTGCCTTGGGCTGTGCCGCATCCAGCTGTTTGCGGATACCCTCAAGCTGCTCTCTCTCGGCCACAAGCTCCTTCGCCAGGGTGTAGATGACCTCCGGATGCTGAATCACCTGATCCAAAATGGAATCGCTCATATACACACCATGCTTGCGAATGGAAGGAAGGACTTCATCAAACACCCAGTGTTCAAATCGTTCTGCCGATGGCAGCTTGCTGTGAACAATCAGCCGATAAACATCGCCTTCCGTGATAAAGGAGATTTCAACGACCTGCTCTCCAGCATCCCCATACTGATTCACCTTCTGAACGACCCCCTCGCGTTTCGTTAGGGGGCCTCTGCAATGGCGTTTCACTGCGGCGTAGGGATTCACATACCCCAACGCTTTCGCCACATCGCTTGCACAGAAGAAGGTCTTGCCTGCCTCCTGTAACAACCGGATCGAACCAAACTCCTGGTTCTCAAACACCTTCATCATCTGCCTCGACTGTCCGCCATGACTGCCCACATCGGTGTCATGGGTCTTCCGATTGAAATCCGTCATACCTGTTACCTCCTGCTCAAATTTTTTCGCCGGATTTCGGGCGAAAAAAATAGAGCCTCGACCCATTCTCGTTTTCAAAGAATGAGCCAAGGCTCTATGTAACAGGATACCTGATATTATTTTTTTGCAGAATTCGTCAGAACTCGCCAAACGATCCTGACACTGTTTTTCATTCCATTTCAGCCGGATTTTTACCGAAAATCTGTCAAGGATATGGGGCTAATTTCCCCTCCAAAATGGCCTTCTGTAAACCCATTTTCCCACCCATTAGACTCAAAAATAGGCCGTAAACCCATGGTAAACCCATCAAAATGGGCTAATTTGAAGTCAAATTTCCTCAAATTTCACCATCGAAATCAGCTGATTTCAGGCATAGAAAAAGCCCGAAAAACCTTGGCTTAACAGTGATAAGGTAGTAATTTGAACTTTTTACTGTTGGCTGACAGGTTCGGGTGCATAACGCAACCTCAATGTTGCAAAGAACTGCCTGTTTCTCATGGAGACAGGCAGTTCTTCTTTTAGCTTTCTAATATTTGAACATGGGATCAAGGCTCAATACGCCCCAAAATGCAAGCTGGTGCGTCTAATGCACCGTTCTTTCCTTCCATACCTGTTCCATCCAATTTATGAGATGCATTCCCACCCTATCGCTCACTTTGCCGATCAAAACGCCCAGCACGGCCGCCGCCAGCACATCGCTGGGAAAATGAACATAGAGATACAGCCGGGAAAAGGCAATCAGCGCTGCCAACGGGATGGCTGCATAACCGAAACGGCGGTCGGTCTTCGTCAAGATCGTCGCGCCGATGACGGAGGACAGCGTGTGTCCCGAGGGAAATGAATAATCCGTGGGATTGGCGATCAGAAGCCGGACGCTGCTGTCCAGCCAGCAGGGGCGCGGGCGGGCGACAAAATTCTTCAGAAAAACATTTCCCACCAATACGCCGGCAGCCAGACCGCATAGCAGGAGGATGCCCTGTCTCCGATATTTTTTCGTGCAGATCAGCACGCCGGAGGCCAGTAGCCAGATCATGCCGCCGTTTCCCAGCAGCGTGATCTTCGGCATCAGGAAGTTCAGCGCCGGACAGACCAACATGTTCTGAATCCAGTGTAAAATGCTCCAATCAAGGCTCATGACAGGCTTTCTCCCTTCTGTGCAGCAGGCGACGGCTTCTCATTCTGCTGCATAAACTTCTTTGAAAATTCCAGTCCCAGCAGGATGGCGACGCCCAGCAGAAAGGCAGGAACATGGAAAGAGGTTATATCCAGCGGCGGGAGCGGACTGCTCAGACTTGCAGGGCCGTTGGCAATGGCGTAAGTAGAACCCAGCATCAGTCCAAGAATCAGCCAGACCATCTGACTGCGGTACTTCCGCAGTGCCGTGCGGATGCCGTGGACGGAAAGTCCCACACCTGCAATCACGCCGAAGCCCAGCGCACACAGTCCCGGAACCACAGAGAAATCCAGACTAAGAAACGCCTTGATCGCCTGCACTGTGGGCAAGTAGACGCCCGCAATCAGCAGAATGGAGGAGCCGGAAATTCCAGGCAGCACCATAGCGGTGATCGCTACCGTGCCGGAAAGGAAAATATAAAGAAGCGAAAGTGGCAAGAGTGAGGAAAAATGGACGCTTCCCAGCGCAGAGGTACCGCTTCGCAGTAGGGTAAGCCCTACCACGACTGCCGCTCCCAACAACGCAAAGGGAGTAGCACGAAGGTTTTTCAGTGCCGGACGCTCTGCCAAGATAATAAATGGCAGTGAGGCAAGGGTCAGTCCCAGAAAAAGAGAACTCATAAAATAGATGTTCTTTTCAATCAGGCCGGAAAGGACCAACACGCAGGCAATCATGCCGATGCTCCAGCCTGTGCCGAGCTTTGCCAAATAGCACAGCGCGTCTTTTCGTGCGGTACGGTCTTTGCCAAACAATGCATGGAGAGAATCCAAAAATCGATCGTAAAAACCGAGAATAAAGGCAATTGTTCCGCCGGAAACGCCAGGGACACTGTCGGCCAGCGCCATGCAGAAACCGTGAAATGCCGTTAAAATCATTGTGATACCTACTTTCTGTGAAGGACCACCTGTGCGGTGGACAAAATAGCCGGAAGTCCCAGCAGGAATAGAAAGGTCAAAGAGAGCGCTTGCGCGGCGATCCAGCCCGGCCAGCGAAGTAGAATAAACGCTGTCTGCACCAGCAGCGCGGAAATGCCCAATACCAGCTTCCTGCTGGAGAGGGAAAAGGGCAGCAAACGCCTTGTGCTGACCGTGCGAACGAGAAAGACCGCAAGGCAGCTTGCAAACGTAGCCGCTGCTGCGCCCTGAATGCCGATCCTCGGGATCAGCCACAGGTTCAGGCCGATATTGATGAGCGCACCGATGAGCGACGTCCAGAAAGAGACGCTGCTCTTTTTGGTTACCACATACACGCTTCCCATGAAGTTTGAAAAGGCAGCTGCCGCCATGGAGAGCGTCAGCAGGGGGATATACTGCCCGCCTCGTAGTACGGCTCATCCGCCAGCAGCCGGATGAGCAGCGGGGAGAAGGCGATGATGCTGCCCGCTCCCAGCAATACTGCGGAGGCAAAGGCATCCCACACGCGGCCGTAAAAGCGCAGATGCGTCTTCTGGTCACCGCTCTCTGCAATGGCGGAAAGCTGCCATGCGTCCATGAACACAGTTGCAAGAATGGTGAGGATCGTGGGGATCTTATATGCCACGGCGTAGATGCCGTTGGCATCGCTGCCTAAAAACCACTTTACCATATACCGGTCCGACACGCCCATCACCCACCAGAAGATTGCCGCCGGAATGAGAGGAACGCAGTAGGAGTAAATCTGCCGCCACAGTGTCAGGTTCGGAGAAACACGGAATCTGCGCCAGAGCCTCTCCTTGCAGACGAGAAACAGCGTGCTCATGCAGTCTGCCACAACTGTAGAGAGCAGATATCCCATCACACCCCAGCGGAACACCGCGAGGAACAGCACGTTCAGCGCGAGATAGAGCGCAGTGTTAAGAAGCCCTTGCAGGGCATAGAGCGCCGTGTGCCCCTCGGCGCGGATAAACTGTGCGCACAGCGCGTGGGCGCAGGCGGCAATGATGAACACGGCGAGCAGCGTGCCGAGCTGCCGCTCTCCTATGAGCACGCGCAGCAGCGGCAGTGCTGCAAGCAATGCCGCCGCAGCGAACAGCATAGTGTAAACACCTATGGTGAAGACCTCTGCCCGCTGCTCGCGCCGGTCGGCGGCAAAGCGGAACACCCCCTCCGCAACGTCGAGCGAAGCAATCGGAATGAGCAGATTGGCCGTCTGCGTGATGAGATCGGCGGTGCCGTATTCCGCAGGGGTGAGATAGCCGGTATAGAACCGTACCATCAGGAATACCAGCAGCTTGGAGCCGAACGTCCCGATGCTGATGAGGGCGGTGTTGGCGGCAAGAGTCTGATAACGGTTCACGCAGCGGATGCCTCCTTGCTTCGCGGCAGGCAGTCCTGATAGACCTGCAAAACCTTCCGTGTAAAGCTTTCGGCGGAGAACCGAGCGTATGCTGCGCTCTGCGCCGCAGCGCCCATGTCCCGCCGCGTCTGCGCGTCGGAAAGCGCAGACAGTCCGGCGAGAAATTCCGCTTCTGTGGTATAGGCAAAGCCGTTGACCTCCGGCAAAAGCACACCGCTGAGACAATCGTCCTTACGGCACAGGAGCGGCAGGCCGGAGGCCATTGCCTCGATATAGGTCAGTCCCTGCGTTTCGCTGCGGGATGCGCTGACGAAAATATCGCCGACCTTGTAATAGTCCGCTACACGCTCCGGCGCGGCCATACCGGAGAAGATCACGCGCCCCGCGATGCCCAGCTCCCGCACCTGCGCTTCCAGCTTCTCGCGGTACGGCCCGTCGCCCACCAGCAGAAGCCTGACGTTCTGGGGCGTGTCCGGCAAAAAGCGCAGCAGCTCGCCGATGCTTTTTTCCTGCGCCAAACGGCCAATATAGGTGAGCGCAAGGTCGCCCTCCCGCAGCCCCAGCGCACGGCGCAGGACGGTCCGCTTTTCCGGCGGAAGCGGCGCGAGAAACGCACCCATTTTCAGACCCGTAGGAACGGTGCGGATCGGCTGCGTGATCTGATAGGAGCGAAGCATATTCCGGATCTTTTCCGTTGGGACGATCACGGCGTCGGTCTGACTTGCGATGTAGTGCGAAAACTTTCGCGCCAGAAAATGCCCCAGCCGGACATTGGGAGAGAAGTAGTGCGTAAAGTCCTCGTATACCGTGTGGTAGGTGTGGATCAGCGGACAGCCGCTCTCATGAGCGATGCGCTTGGCAAAGGAGAAGGTGGAGAACTCGCATTGGCTGTGAACGACGTCCGGCTTCCAGTCGATCAGCTCCTGCACGAGCGGATCGTTCAGCCTTGCCCGAAGACGCGCATTGGGGTAGATCACGCCGACGCCGATAGAGCCAATAAAAGTCACATTTTCTTTCCGGTAAGAGTGCAGATCGTTGGACAGCGTCAGGATTCGGACATCATGCCCCGCCCCGCGCAGCCCCTCCTCCAGATTGGTCACGGAGGTGACGACCCCGTTAATGACTGGCTTGTACCAGTCGGTAGTGATCAAAATCTTCATAGCAATCTCCTTCCGGCTCCGCTATCTGGAGCGAATATTTTTTCAGCAGAGACAAGCAGGCGGTTAGAATGTACTGAAAATCGGTCTCCATGCCGTGCGCTTCCCTGCAATACGATCTGTGCAGCAGCGCGTATTCCCAATACGGAATTTGTTCCGGATGTGCAGTTGCCAGCATCCTTTCGAATTTCTGGTGCAGCGCCGCTTCATAGGCACAGTGCTCCGACAAAGTTCCTGTCCAGAAGTTGTTGTGAGGCGCAGTGAACGCATCGGCAGCATAGTGAATCATCGTTCCAAGGCGGAAGTAGTCCCACGCAGAGTGGAGTGTATGTCCTTCGAAGTCCGTGAAGCAGTGCGAAAGGAACGCAGAGGAATTTTCCGCGTTGTGTCCACGGAATTTCTCATAATATCGCATCCCCCGAAGATAGCTGAAAACATTGTAATCCGGCTCCACACAGCCGAGCAGGAAGGCTCTGCGGTGGCAGCGCAGATGCGGAGTGCCACACCGCTCCACCAGATATTGTCCCAGCAGCAAATGGTCAGCAGTTTTCATTGCAATACTTCCCATTATTGTGCGGCCTGCGGCTTCACCCGACGTGGATTATCCCGCACGATCAGAAAGGCAATCACTGCCAGCAGATTTGTGAACAAGCCTAAGATCATCCAGAGGGATTTGTTCATGCCCTCGTTCACCGCGCTCTTATAAAGCCACGCGGCGACCAGCAGCCAGTAATAAATTCCAAGCGCCAGCCAGAGGACCGCGATGCCGCCGAGGGCCGCCAGCGTCCCTGCCGTGGGCGGTGTGATTTGGCTTTTCCACAGCTCCTCGCGGTCAGCGTGATGCTCGCTGTGCTCGCCGTCCTGCTGCGCCGTCTGCTCCTGTGAGGTCTGGCGCAGCGAGGATAAATCGCTGATCTGCTGCGACAGGCTCAGCGGGATGACAACGGCGCTGAGCAGCGCCAGCAGTACCGCCATAATCACAATCGTTTTGAATGCCTTGGCATAATCCTTGTTCATCATTTTTTCACGCATGATATATACCTCCATTTCCATACAAAAAACAGGTTCCTTACAATGAACAATGTCATTGTAAAGGAACCTGTAAAACCCGATATAAACCATTATTAAACAGAACTTAAAACAGCATCAGCAAGGTGCCGGCCACGATGCCGGCAAGACCCAGCGCGGACTTCTTCGTCAGCTTTTCGCGGAAGACAAGGTAGGAGAACAGCACCGTTACCAGAATGCTCAGCTTGTCGATAGGTACCACCACGCTGGCAGGGCCGTCTTGCAGGGCCTTGTAGTAGCACAGCCAGCTGCCGCCGGTGGCAAGACCCGAGAGGCAAATGAAAAACAGCTCGTTTTTGGGGATTGCCTTAAGCGCTCCCTGCTTGCCGGTGACAAACACCATGACCC
>OHDG01001075.1_pt1 | contig 13262 bp, 10 predicted proteins | sample 1566961 | NCBI WGS metagenome assembly OHDG01 (sample SAMEA3879539, study PRJEB24766) | human gut metagenome | biome: human-associated habitat; feature: feces | place: USA | collected 1985/1987
GGTCCTTGCTGATGAATTAAAAAAAGGTAAAATATATAAGATTTATATATTACAATTATTTTTCGTAGTTGTAGTTGGATTGGGTTTGCAAGCGGGATTAGCTATGTATTCAGATAAATTTAAATTATTTAATGATATACCGGCATTATTTGGATATAGTGCATTATCACTGTTGTTAATGAATATAAAGTTAATTAAGAAAGTATGTGTGATTATATCGAAATTTTCATATGAATTATTTCTTATTCATATTCTTGTATTTAAAACAGTATTTCAAATTATACAATTCAATAGTTTAACAATGCAGATAATAGAGGCATTAATTGCATTTATATTGTCTTTGATATGTGCATTTATATATAATAGATTGATAAACAATTCACTTTTTAAATATTAAAAAAGTGAATTGTGATAAATAATAGTAGGACGACTCGTATTGTTAGAATAGAAATTATAATATTAAGACAATATACATTCAAGAAAGGGGAGTATAAGCTTTAAAAAGTAAATAATTAACAAATAGACTAGTATTATGGATTTGATGCATGTTGGAGATATAAGCACCCTAATTTAGCAGCCATAGTATGCAGGAGCATAATGTCCATTCATATACTATGGCTGCTTAATTTGTAATAATACTGTTGTTATTGAGCTGTAGTTATTGTTGCTTTTTTAACTGGTTAAGCTGGGCTTCAAGTTCGGCTATTCTGGCATCAGCCTCAGCTTTTATATTTGCATTTTCCTGTTTTGCAGCTTCAAGCTGCGACTTGTATCTGTCAGCCATGAGTTCGGCAGTGTTGCGGTCCAGTATTCTTAACGCTTCAGAAAACATATTCAATACCTCCCCGGGTCTTGTAAGATATTCACGTATCTGGCTGCGTATTGATGACAACTCCGGGAAAAGTGTGACCAGCCTGTTAATCTCACTAGGTGTTGCTGCTGTAAAAAGTGACAGATATTTGAGCCTGTCAAGCTTCATCTTCTCGGTGAGTCCGCTGTTATACTGCGAATCGTCGCAGTCAGTGCTGTCTATATCAATACGTCCATCCATAATATCAGAATATCTGTATTTCTTGAATGTGTCAAGGCTTATAAGGTGATATTCCTGCAAAAGGCTGATGTTTATGCTAGTATTGAATGTAGTCTTTCCAACATGGAAATATGCTTTTTTATTTACCGGGCTTTTAAGTGAGCTGCTGCTTTTTTCAAAAAATATGATTGTATGCACCTTTTTCATGCCTGAGTAGGAGGGCTTGCCGTATGATGAACTACCGTGGTCTGTATTTTCTGTTTCCATGCCCTTTAACATCCTGAACTGCCTTAACACAAGGTCAGCGGAATAACAGCTGATTCTTTCGGCAGGAAAGTCGTAAGGGACTTTCTGGATTTCGATATTGGTGATGCTTCCGTTATCAAGCCTTACAACCATGTCCATGATGACAAATGAATTGGGAAATGTGTAGTTTGTATGCGGAAATACCTCGATAACAGTCACATGCTGTCCCAGGATGCAGCTTACAAGTTCGGAAAGCCTTGCTCTTGATTCGACAAGATTGAAAATCATCTTGAAAAACGGGTCATACAAAAGCGGCAGGGTTTTCCTGCCGGTAAAAAAGTCAACAAAGCGGTCAAACCATTCCCTGTTGGACGAAAGAGTGACATACCCCGTACATGTTGAAGGGGAATGTTCAAGAGAATGCAGGATATCATTGAATGCCGACAGGGCATCAGGATTATCTGCTGCATGAGAACTGACGATATTTATGGTATCATCATATTCAGAATTGTTTTTTTTAGTTGTGGTATCTTTCAATAAAAATCCTTAACATCGATGCTGTTCCTTTCAGATAAAAAGTTAAATGGTAATCTGCAACATATGAATAAATATCATAAATCACAAAAATATATAAACATGCATATTTATAATATACTTATAACATATGTATGATATATTTGCAAGCAATATTTTAAATAAATAATATAAAATATAATGTATGACGATTCAGCAATAGTCATGTTAGGTAAGTGTATAAGGAGAGACATTTAGATGAAGTGCGTAATTTTAGCAGGCGGTAAAGGTAACACTTTATGGCCGTTATCACGAAAAAAATATCCAAAGCAATTTATAAATATCCGTGAAGGAAGGTCTCTTTTACAGGATACAATCGTAAGAAATCTGCCATTTGCAGAGGAATTTATTATTGTTACCAATGAGATTTATTCTGAAATCCTAGAAACCCAGCTGAAAGTATTTCAAGGATTAAGATACAGAATAATTTATGAAAGTGAGAGCAGGGGAACATTCGCAGCAGTTTCGCTCGCGAGTCTATTTGTGAATCCGTCTGAATTGATGATGGTTACAGTATCTGACCTTGTTATTGAGATGGGGGATTATAAGGATACTATTATAAAGGCAAAAGAAACAGCTAAAAAATCTGTTATTGCTAATATTGTTGGTGATAATGACCATATAGGAATATATATATGTATGGCAGGAACTTTTAACGAAACTGTTGAAAATATTTACCCGGATTTTGATTTTCATATGAGAAAAAATACAAAACGCCGGTTAAGAACTGTTAAGAGGGCTATACATGTTTCGGATTTAGTTATGAAGCAGTTTCCAGTCAAGAGTATTCAGATGGATTTCCTTTTGCAGGCAGAAAATGTAGATAAGATTCCGGCACAATTTACATATAAGGATATTGATAATATTTGTGATTTGGATTCTATCAGCTACCTTTTGCGTAGTAACAATGTTGTTGAAAATAATTGTGATGATTCGATATTGATTAATACAGCACAAAAGCATTTGATTGTGGCTAATAACATTAGAGGAGTTGCAGTTGTAAATACAGATGATGCAACATATATATCAGATAAGGATGATATATCAGATATCAAGAATATTATTTCGTTGAAAAATGATGAATACAAGCCTTATTTTGAAACTTCTAGAGTATCATTCAGACAGTGGGGCACTCATGAGGTTCTGGCATCAACAGAACATTACAAGGTCAAAAGAGTGACTGTGTATCCTAAGATGGGAATGAAGCTTCACAAACATGAACATAGAATTGAGAGCTGGACTATAGCAGAGGGAAGAGCTGTTATAACGATTGGAAATGAGACCAGGGAGTATTGTGCACATGATACGGTAAGTGTTCCAGTAGGAGTAGCTCACAAAGTGGCAAATAATAGTGATTCAAATGTTGTTATTATTGAGACGGGCATTGGTGATATTTTGTCTGAAAGTGATTTTATGAGAGTTGAATCTGATATTGTTCATCTTGATATACCCGATATTGTAAGGCTTGAACCTGCATATAAAGATAATTTGTGGGGCGGAACAAAGTTAAGGACTGTATTTAATAAAAAATGTGATTATGATATTATTGGTGAGAGCTGGGAATTATCAGCTCATCCAGATGGGCAGTCTGTTATTGCTGATGGTACATATAAGGGAATGTATTTTGGAGAATTTATTGAAAAAATAGGAAAAGATGCCCTTGGATGGAAATGTGGTGCATTTGACAGATTTCCGATTCTGATAAAATTCATAGATGCAAGACAGGCATTGTCAATCCAGATTCATCCTGATGATGAATATGCTCTTGAGAATGAGAATGAATATGGAAAGAATGAGATGTGGTATGTAGTGGACAGTGAACCGGGATCATATCTGTACTGCGGGCTTTCAAGAGACGCATCTAAGGAAGAAATTCTTGAGAGAATTAATAATAATACAATCACAGACATACTTAATAAGATAGAGGTTAAAGCAGGCGATGTTGTTATGGTTAAGGCAGGAACAATCCATGCAATAGGCGCAGGTGTATTCATATGTGAGATACAGCAGAATTCTAACTGTACCTACCGTATGTATGATTATGACAGAAGGGACAAGTTCGGTAATCCGAGAGAACTTCATGTAAAGAAAGCACTTGATGTTGTTGATAACCATAAATATGTCAAGGACAATAAGACAGAAGTTGTTATTGCAAGAAATGAACATTTCACAGAAGAAAGACTTGTCCAGTGCAAATACTTTGAAGTATATAAGTATGATGTCAATGACGAAGCAAAGATTACTGTTGATGAGGCATCCTTTGTTTCTGTACTTTTCATTAACGGGTCAGGAACTATTGAAACTGATGATTATGAAAAGACTATGGAGTTTAAAGCAGGCGACAGTTTCTTTGTAAGTGCAGGTCTTCGTTCAATAATAGTTAAGGGACAGGCAACCATGGTTGTTACCAGAGTATAAAAAAATGTTTTACTTTGTCGTATATTGATGTATAATGACGAGAGAATTCTTTTTAAAGGAGAGTATAATAATGTTATCAGTAGTAATACCAACATTTAATGAAAGCAAGAACATCAGAAATCTTGTAGCACAGATTGATGTTGCTTTGAAGGGTGTTGATTATGAAATTGTCTTTGTTGATGACAGTAAGGACAATACACCTGATGTAATTACGGAAGTTGCTGAGGAATATCCACAGGTGAGAATGGAACACAGAAAGAATGGTACAGGATTAGCAACTGCTGTTCTCGATGGTTTTAAGCTTGCAAAGGGAGAATATATGGCATGTATGGATGCTGATTTACAGCACCCGCCAATCGTTCTTAAATATATGTATAAGGCTATGGAAAGTGGTGCAGATTTCTGTATACCTAGCCGACTTATTCCGGGTGGAGATGATGGCGGACTTAACTGGTACAGAAAGTTCGTATCTGGAACAGCAAGAAAGATAGGACAGGTTATGTTGCCTTGCCTTAGAAAGATATCAGATCCTACAAGCGGACTCTTTATGTTCAGAAGAGAAGTTATTGAGAATGCTGACCTTCAGCCAATCGGATGGAAGATTATGGTTGAGGTTCTTGCAATGGGTACATACAGTAAGGTTGTAGAAATCCCATATAAATTCCAGCAGAGAACAGAAGGTGAATCAAAGCTTTCAGGAAAGGTTACATTAGAGTACTTAAAGCAGCTTAAGAATCTCAGAAAGAGATACAATAAGAGCAACAAGTACGAGGTTGAAATATGGTCAACTGAGCGTATGATGAAAGGCGACAAATAATATCGTAACACAAGACATATAATAAGCCACAGAACGACATGTTATATGAAGTTTTGTGGCTATATTAGTATAGAACATAAAGGAGATAATAATGGCAATATTAGTTACAGGCGGAGCAGGCTTTATTGGAAGCCACACAGTAGTAGAACTTCAGAATGCGGGTTATGATGTTGTAGTAGTTGATAATCTTGTAAATTCAAGCAGAAAGTCTTTAGACAGAGTTGAGAAGATTACAGGAAAGAAAGCCACATTTTATGAGGCAGACATTAATGACGCTGCAGCATTAAATGAGATATTTGAGAAAGAAAGTATCGATAGTGTTATACATTTTGCAGGACTTAAGGCAGTAGGTGAGTCAGTAGCCAAGCCGCTTGAGTATTATATGAATAATATATCCGGTTCACTTACACTTTTTGATGTTATGAGAAATCATGGTGTTAAGAATATTATATTCTCATCTTCAGCTACAGTTTATGGAGATCCTGCATTTGTTCCTATTACAGAGGAATGCCCTAAGGGTGAGATTACTAATCCTTATGGTAAGACTAAGGGAATGCTTGAGGAGATTCTTACAGATATCCAGAAGGCTGACCCGGAATGGAATGTAATTCTTTTAAGATACTTTAACCCAATTGGAGCACATGAGAGCGGAACAATAGGAGAGAATCCTAACGGAGTTCCTAATAATCTTATGCCATATATAACACAGGTTGCTGTTGGAAAGTTAAAGGAGCTTGGTGTATTTGGTAATGATTATGATACTCATGATGGAACAGGTGTAAGAGATTATATCCATGTGGTTGACCTTGCACTTGGACATGTTAAGGCTATAGAAAAGCTTAATGATAATCCGGGAATTGCAATATATAATCTTGGAACAGGCAATGGATATTCAGTGCTTGATATAGTAAAGAATTTTGAGGCTGCTACGGGAATACATATACCATATGTAATTAAGGCAAGAAGACCAGGTGATATCGCAACATGCTACTGTGACGCAGGTAAGGCAGAGAGAGAGCTTCACTGGAAAGCAGAGCGAGATTTAAAGACTATGTGTGCTGATTCATGGAGATGGCAGAAGAATAATCCTAACGGATATGATGATTAAGGAGTAGACAATGGGTAAGTATTTTGGAACTGACGGATTCAGAGGAGAAGCAAATGTAACTCTTACAGTTGACCATGCATTTAAGGTGGGAAGATTCTTAGGCTGGTATTATGGAAAGAATCATGAGGATGGTAAGGCAAAGATTGTTATTGGTAAGGATACAAGAAGAAGCAGTTATATGTTTGAGTATTCTTTAGTTGCCGGACTTACAGCTTCAGGAGCAAATGCATATCTTCTTCATGTTACAACTACACCAAGTGTTTCTTATGTAGCAAGAACAGAAGATTTTGATTGTGGAATTATGATATCTGCAAGCCATAATCCTTTCTACGATAACGGAATTAAGCTTATTAATGCCGCAGGTGAGAAGATGAAAGAGGATGTTATCGCTGAAATCGAGAAGTACCTTGATGGTGAGCTTGGAGAAATTCCATACGCAACACGAGAAAACATTGGATGTACAGTTGATTACACAGCAGGTCGTAACAGATATATGGGATATCTTATGAGTCTTGCAATTTATTCATTCAAAGGAATAAGAGTAGGTCTTGATGCTTCTAATGGTAGTGCATGGACACTTGCAAAAGCTGTATTTGACGCACTTGGAGCTAAGACATATGTTATAAATGCTGCTCCGGACGGAACTAATATTAATGCAAACTGCGGTTCTACACATATTGAAGGACTTCAGGATTTAGTAAGGAGAGAGCATCTTGATGTAGGATTTGCGTTTGACGGTGATGCTGACAGATGTCTGTGTGTAGATGAGAAGGGCGAGGTCATAACAGGTGACCATATTCTATATATCTATGGATGTTATATGAAGGATAGAGATAAGCTTGTCGGAAACAAGGTTGTAACAACAGTAATGTCTAACTTCGGACTTTACAAAGCATTTGATGCAGTAGGAATTGAGTACGAAAAGACTAAGGTTGGCGATAAGTATGTATATGAGTGTATGTCAGAGAACGGCTACCGTATAGGTGGAGAGCAGTCAGGACACATCATATTCTCTAAATATGCAACAACAGGTGATGGAATTATCACAGCCCTTAAGATGATGGAGGTTATGCTTGCAAAGAAGAAGACATTGTCAGAGCTTGCAGCACCACTTGTTATATATCCACAGGTTCTTAAGAATATCAGGGTTACAGATAAGACACAGGCACAGGACGACGCAGATGTTAAGGCTGCAGTTGAGGCAGTTGCCAATGCACTTGGCACAGATGGAAGAATACTCGTACGCGAAAGCGGAACAGAACCTGTTGTCCGTGTAATGGTTGAGGCAGGAAGCACAGAAGAGTGCGAGAAATATGTCGATCAGGTTATAGATGTCATTAAAAGTAAAGGGTATGCAGTGTAAGCCATAGACGGACACTGGGAGCGTGCGTGTTCATATGGTGAGTGAACACAAATCAAAACTTTATATGAATATTTTAAGTACCTCCACATAAGATTAATTAGGTCTTATTGTGGGGGTGTTTTTTATGTGTGGGAAATTATGGGGAAAAGTTGTGACTGTTATGTTGGCATTGTTGATAATTATGCCTGCGTGTGCCATGACAGGGTGTTCTGGCAGCAAAGAGCCAGATAATAAGACCAGTGTTGATTATACAGTGGTTGAAAATGCAGACCTGCCGGAAGAGCTTAAGAAGCTTATTGAAAGCAAAAAAGATAAAGTGATGAGGCTTACATATACGACTAAAGATTATACATATGTTGTGGCCGGTTATGGAACAAGGGAAACAAGTGGATATTCAATTAAGGTAAATGATGTATACACAGGAGATAATGCACTATACATTGATCTTAATCTGATAGGTCCGGCAGCGGGGGAAGCTGTAAATGAGGTTGAGACATATCCGGTAATAGTGCTTAAGATGGAGAGACGTGAAGAAAGCGTTGTTTTTAAAATGTAGAATGTATAGGAGGTCAGTCTGTGAGACTCAGAACAGAAAATATTCATGAATACCGTTTGAAATGTAATACAGTGGCACAGATTACGCTTGATGATGATTTTAATGTGCCGGACACAAAAGATGATATTGAACTTATAGTGAAAGAATGGGGAAATGTCCAGACCGACAGTGTAAAGGTAAATAAGGATAAAGCTACGGTTGATGGTGAATTAAAATTTTCACTTCTTTATATAGGTGCATCATCTGACTCAGAAAGAATGCAGCCGGTAAAAATGACAGGAAAAATGAGTTTTTCTGAAAATGTCAATCTTTCGGGTGACTGTACAGGTGATTATGTTACATGTCAGGCATCAATAGAAGATCTTAGTATTAAAGCAATTAATTCAAGAAAAATAAGTGTTAAGGCGATAGTTACCCTTAAACTTATATGCGAGAGTCTGCAGGATATACAGATGATAACGGGTGTGGATGAGACGGAGAATACGGACATCCAGCAGTTAAAGGAAGAATTGGAATTTGTGCAGCTTGCAGTTAATCAGCGTGATAATTTCAGAATAAGAGAAAATGTATCACTTCCGGCAGGAAAACCAGAGATACAGGAAATAATCTGGGATGATGTAGATGTAAGGAATCTGAATACAAGGCTTGCAGATGATGGACTTAAGCTTACTGGTGATTTAGATATATTTGTAATGTATATAGGAAATGGAGAAACAGGAAATGTGCAATGGTACGAGACAACAGCATCATTTGAAGGAAGTCTGGATATAAGTGGCTGCAATGCAGATATGATTCCATATGTTAATTTTCAGATAATTGGAAAGACAGTTGAGGAGCGGCCCGACTTAGATGGTGAAAACCGCGATATTGCAGTTGAAGTGGTTCTTGATATGGATGTAAAAGCATATGAGGAGCGTAAGAAGGGTGTTATAGCAGATATATACTCGCCTTCATATGATATGGAAATAGAGAATGCAGATACACAGCTGCGTTGCCTTGTTGTACGAAATAATGTATCAAGCCGTGTTTCAGGCAATCTTCAGCTCGAGAATTATGCTGACCTTATGCAGATATGTAACTGTACAGCTACGGTGCAGCTTGACGATGTGACATATAAAGAAGGAGAGCTGGTTGCGGAAGGTGTTGTAAGTGCAAATGTATTTTACATAACTTCAAGTGACAGTCAGCCGCTTGGCAGTGTGCATACAATCATTCCGTTTGCAGGTACAGTTAAGATTGACGGTGTCAGTCCAGATTCACTTGAATACAACATAAAGCCGTCAGTACAGCAGCTTTCAGCCACAATAAACAGTGCTGGTGTAATAGAGGTTAAATCATCAGTTTCACTGGATGTAATTGTTTTTAGAAACTTTGAGTATAGTGGCATAAAAAGTGCTTATATGTCAGAAGAAAAATGTGATCTGTCAAAGATGCCGTCAATGACCGGGTATATTGCTGATGGTACTAAAACATTATGGGATGTATCTAAAATGTATCATACAACAGCAGATTCAATAAAGGCAAATAATCCAAAATGTGCTGATGGACTGTCAGAGTCTGTGATTATACCACGGGGTACCAAGCTTCTTCTAGTGAAGGCTTAGACATAAAAAGAGGTACAGTCTGTAAAGTCTGTACCTCTTTTTATGTCTGATTATGAATTCTTACCGGCAAAGTAATCGTCGAATTTCTTAAGAACAGCATCTCTTGTGTTCTGGGAAATATCAGGAAGTTCCTTGCCCCATGTTTTAGTGGCTTCTTTAAAACCTTTTTCAAATGCTTCTTTCATCTTAGTCATCTTTTCTTCATCATCACCTGCAAGTGCCTGTGCAAATGAGAAGATTCTTTCAGATGTCTGTTTAACACCCCAGTAACCATTTTCAGAAATATCTTCCTTAGCCTGTGCAATAGTGTCAGCGTCTGCTGTGAAGTTACCGCCTGCAAGTGCTTTCCACATATCATCAGCAGTTCCAATAGTTATTCCCTGTTTAGAGAACATCTTAGTAACGAGGCTTTGCATCTGAGCCATGCGTGTTTTCTGGTCAGCCTTTAACTGTGCAACAATAGAAGCGTTAGAAGCTTTCTTATTAACAGCTGCTACTAAACCTTCAGACTGTGAAGCATGCTCATAAGTTGCTGCTACATCAGAATAAGCTGTAGTCTTTGAAATCTCTTTAGTTGAAACCTTTTTATCAGAACCTGAAACAGTATTTGTTTCGTAAGCCTGATAATTTGAATTAACTCCGTTTAATGACATGATATCCCTCCTTGGACTTTTATTGTAGTATTTCTATAGTGTATATCGGTAAATGTATTTCTTTAATTAACCTTCTGTTTTTTCAATTTTTATAGTAGATTTCTTCCATATTCCTGTCCAATAGAGACCATAAAGTATGGCAGCAGAAGTTCCATTACTGATAACAACAGCGTACCATACAGATTCAACCCCCATATTAAGCACATTGGCACATACCCAGAGGGTTAGCAGACGGAATATCCAGATTCTTGAAGCGTCGACAATCATGGTTATCATGGTGTGACCGCTTCCTTGAAAAAGTCCCTGGGTGACATTGTAAAATGCGTTGCTCCAGCACCAGAATGCCATAAGTGATAGGAAATCTGTTGCCAGCGGAATAACTCTTTCATCAGTTGAGAAAAATGTTACCATAGTCTGCGATATAAATCTTCTTGACAGAATCAAACCAAAGAATAACAAAAACAGTGCACCCATACGGAGTGCGTAATGGTAAGCCTTGTCTGCTCTGTCTTTCTGTCTGGCACCAATATTTTGCCCTACGATAGTTGATATGGCAGAGCCGATACCATTTGCAGGCATTGTAATGATGCTGTTTATCTTGTTTCCGATACCATAAGCGCTTGTTGCAATAAATCCGTAAGCATTAACATTTTTAGTCATAAGAAGGAAACCAAGCTGCATAGTGCTTCCTCCGATTGCGGTAGGAAGTCCGATTTTTACAATCGAACCCATCTTGCTTTTATCAAACTTAAATCCCCTGAAATCAATTCTGATAAGCTGTCCTGGTCTTGTAAGTACAATAAGTGCAATAACTGCACATGGAATTTTGGCAATGAGAGTTGCAAGGGCAGCACCACCGATACCCCATTTGAAAACCATAAGGAATAACGGGTCTAATATAAGATTAATAACAACGCCAAACATATTAAGAAGCATTGGTTTTACTGTGTCGCCCTGAGACTGTTTGACTGATGTGAAAAGGTTAATGGTAAACAGAAAAGGCAGATCAAGTACTACAATTCTTATGTATGTAAGTCCGTATTTATATATAATTCCTTCTGCACCGAGCCACTTTACAAGTCCCGGAGAGACAAGCCAGCATATAAGGGCACATAATACCGAAAATGCAAGTGAAGTAAGGCAGATGTGGTTAGCCATTGAATTAGCCTGTTTATCCTCTCTTGCACCGAGGTACTGTGATATAAGAATTGCGCCTGCAGTTGTAATGCCATTGCCAAAATTAATCAGGATATTCTGGAAAGGAGAAACAAGCGTGATGGCTGACTGATTCTCAGTACCTATTCTTCCAAGCCAGAAAGTATCTGTAAGATTGTACATTGACTGGATAAAACTATTAATCATAACCGGAATCGCAAGCATGAGAATTGCATGAAAGAGATTACCATTAAGAATCATATTTCTTTTATCTTCACTTATTGGTTTTGCCATGATAAGCCCCCTTATCTTAATAAACGTGTTGAAAATGCTTCTTTAATACAGAAAAATAATTAAAATACTGATTTTTTGTTGACATTTCAAAGTCTTTTATACATAATATAAGCATAAAAAACAGTGATTTCTACAATTAAACGAAAAAATATTGCTAATAATACAGAAAAATTACTATAATAGACGCAAATGTATTTGAGATAAGGAGAGATTATATGTTCCAGGATATGTCGAAGGATTTTGATATTAAGAGGATAAAAAGAAGTAATACCAGTTGTAGTACAGGGGTAGGGGCACATGTGCATCCGTTTAATGAGATATTTTATCTTTCGAGCGGAGAGTGCACAAGTTTTATTGACCACAACATTTATAAGTTCGGAAAGGGTGATCTTGTGATTGTTCCAAGTGGATGTCTTCACAGGACAACTTATAATGGAAAAGGAATGCATGAAAGAATTGTTATAAGCTTTAGAAATGATGCAACTGAATGGATTCAGAACCAGACTGGTAAAGAACTTATGGAAAACTGCATGAAGCCGGGAGTTGTTAATATTCCTGAAAAAAGAAGAGATTATGTTGTTGCTCTGCTTGACAAACTGCTATTTGAAAATGATTCTCCTGATGAGCTGTCACCTGCATTTATAAAGGTTGGGCTAATTGAACTTCTGCTGTTTATTATTCGCTGTAAGAATTATGAGGAAAATGTTATAAAAGAAATTGATGTGGATAACAGGATTATTCAGGAAGTTGCCACATATATATATGAACATTATGCAGATAATCTGTCTTTAGAGTATGTTGCAGATAAATTTAATCTTAGCAGGTCATATCTTTCAAAGAAATTTAAGACAGCAACCGGATTTGGATTTAAGGAGTACATTATTAATGTAAGAATACAGAACGCCTGTAATCTGCTGCTTGAAACAAACAAATCAATTACTGATATTGCATTTGAATGTGGCTTTAATGACAGTAATTATTTTGGAGATGCTTTCAGGAAAGCAAAGGGGATATCTCCACATAAGTATCGTAAGAATGAAACTTTTTAAAAGAGCATTTATAATATTGTACTTGATTTCATACAATATCTTTAATATAATAGTTTTGAAAATGGATTTTGTATACAAGGTTAGGTAATATATGGAAAGTATCAGATTAAAGGCAAGAGCCAAGATTAATCTTGGACTTGATGTTATTGGAAGACGCGAGAACGGATATCATGATGTAAGAATGGTAATGCAGACTGTTGGTTTGTATGACCGTATTATAATGACAAGGATTCCGGAGGAAGAGATAAGAATTAAGACTAATATAGGATTTCTACCTGTGAATGAGAATAATCTTGTTTATAAGGCAATTATGCTTATGAAGAATAAGTATAAGCTGGATGGAGGAATTGAGGTTGATCTTAATAAATTCATTCCGGTTGCGGCAGGAATGGCTGG
>OHDG01001078.1_pt1 | contig 13254 bp, 5 predicted proteins | sample 1566961 | NCBI WGS metagenome assembly OHDG01 (sample SAMEA3879539, study PRJEB24766) | human gut metagenome | biome: human-associated habitat; feature: feces | place: USA | collected 1985/1987
GTAGGTGCTACTGTTGGCTCTGTTGTTGGTGCCTCTGTAGGTGCTACTGTTGGCTCTGTTGTTGGTGCCTCTGTAGGTGCTACTGTTGGCTTTGTTGTTGGTGTCTCTGTTGGCTTTGTTGTTGGTGTCTCTGTTGAGCCTGTTAATGCTATACCATTAGATACCTCAATATAATATACATTAACACCGCCTGAAACTCCTGCTAAATAATATTCTCCTGCCTCTTTAATATTAAATGTTGCTGATACGAGATTCTTTCCACCAAGTTCTGCTGATGATGCTACAACTTTTCCATCATCATCAAGAATCTGTAACTTTCTAGCCTCTTTGCTAGATGAGCTCATAGCATATACAGTAACTGTTGATGCTCCTGCTGTCTTGAATTCAATTGCTCTCTTTGTTGTTGTTCCAGTTCCACCAAGCTTGATTCTCTGCTTAAAGTTCTTTCCGTTGTATGACTTGCTGTTAGAATCAACAGAAACCATACTGTCTGCTGATGCTATAATCTTAAATCCATCCGCATAGATTGATGAATTGATATCTCCTGCTGTCATATCATTGGCATTAAGAACAAGCTTCTTTCCTGCTGCTTCTGTAGGAGCAGCTGTTGTTGGATTCTGTGTTGTTGCCTCTGTAGCCTTTGTTGGAGCCTGTGTCTCCTTTGTTGTTGCCTCTGTTGCCTTTGTTGGAGCCTGTGTCTCCTTTGTTGTTGCTTCTGTTGCCTTTGTTGGAGCCTGTGTTGCCTTTGTTGTTTCCTGTGAAGAAGATGTTTCCTCTGTCTTTGTTTCATCTTCCTTTACATTAGTGTTTACTAAAACCTTTATAATCTGGTTAGCAGCACTAAAATGTGCTCCCATAGTTGCATATTCACCAGTTGTCTCATAAAGTCCCTTAACATTAATGGTTCCATCTGCATTTCTTATCTGAGAATCAATGTTCTTATTAGTATCAATAGTATTATTAGTGTTAATAAACATACCTGATATACCAGATGGATTGCTTACAACATCCCCCTTCTTGTCTCCACTTGCCATTACTGTTGGTATCATGCCTGATATTCTATAATACTTCTTAGAGTTAAAATAGATTGAATTTAACATCTTTCCAACAAACTTATCTGAATCCGTATCATTTACAGATACAAGGCCCATATACATAGAATCACTTGATGATCTGTAGAATGTGAAGTTGCTCTTCTTTGCATATTTACCATTAGCAACACTTGTGCAGTTCATTATTGTTAATGCACCACCGTTACCATTATCTGTAAAACCACATGCACCATTATTTAATGCAAGACAGTTTAATACAACATGAGGTGTAGGAACAGCTTTATTGCTTCCACCAAGCTTGAATCCATTCATATCTCCGGCAGCCTCTCCAGAACCATCTGAAAGCTTTCCGTTACCATATGCTATACAGTTTCTGATTGTGACAACTCCGATTGAACCTGTCGCTGGCTTAGCGTAAAGATCCCATCCATCATCTGAATTACAGTATGAGATACATCCATCAAATACATTGCCTTCTCCACATGTAAGCTTAGCTGCGAATCCATCTGCATTTTCACCATTTCCACCCTCATCAACTGGGTCAACATTATTAAATGATGTACAGTTGATAATCAGGTTATTGCTTGGCCATGTATCTTTAATCGGCTGTGCATTTGCATCTTTTCTTGCAATCTGAAGACCTGTATCTCTGTTAGCCTCAAATACACATTTTTCAAAAATGTTATTGTTTCCAGAAAGAAGAACACCATTATCTCCTGCATGATAGAAGTTTATTCCTTCAAAATACCAGTAATCAGCATAATGAATAAGTCCTCTGTTAAATGATGCTAACTTCTGTGATGAAAAATCAAACTTAACACTCTTGCCGTATTCTGCCTTAAGAATGATATAGTTATCTGCTACTCCATTATTAGTGATGTATAATGCAGGAGCGCCTGTCTTTCCCTTGTCATCCGTTGCCATCAGGCTTTCGATTGAATCAAACTTATAAGTTCCTTCTTTAATAATGATTACATCTCCTGCCTTTGCATTATCAATTGCTGCACGGATTTCTTCTGAAGTTGAAACATATTTAGCATTCTTAAATTCAGAATCTTTCTTTGTGCTTATATCTGTATATGCACCTGAATATGAAAGACTCTTTGAATCATATTCACCTGCCTCAGAAGGAACTGAAGGTGTCTGTGTTTCCTTTGTTGTTTCTTCATTCTTTGTTATAGCTTCTGTTTCTTTTGTTGTTTCTTCATTCTTTGTTGTAGCTTCTGTTGCCTTTGTTGTTGCCTCAGTCGCTTTTGTTGTTGCCTCAGTTGCCTTTGTTGAAGATTCTGTTGAAGCCTGTCCTTTTTCAGTTACAACTACCATATAAATGTAATTTTCGTTCTTCTTCTGCTTAATTACATATGTTCCTGCTTTGCCTAATTCAACTGTTCTATACTCAACAGATGTTCCAATATTACTAAATAATACATCATCATTTACTTTTACTGAAGAATCTGACTTCTTAGCCGAAACTAATATAGATAATGTTGCATTATCTGTAGTTGTTTTAAATGCAATTGAACCTTTTGAATCAAGTTTAACTGCTTTACTATATGTTTTTCCATTATATGTTGCTTTAATACTCTTTAATGATTCACTAATTGAAAAATAAGAATCATTTGTTTCATTATCTGCAATATATGTATGAGTTGCACCTGTAGCTGCTGTCTCTTTAGTTGTTTCCTCAGCCTTTGTTGTCTCATTGTCCTTTGTTGTTGCTTCTGTTTCCTTTGTTGTAGCCTCTGTTGACTTTGTTGGCTGCTCAGGTGCTACAACTGTTCCTTTAACACCGCCTACTGATACAAGACTTGTATTTCTATAGTTTGTAACAGTAGCCTTTAATTCCTTATTAACAGAATAATCATCATTATCTGCATCTGTGAACTTCCAATCAATAACACCTCTTCCAAGACTTCCTGCACCCTTTGAAGATGTTACTACTGAAGGTACATCTTCTGCATTATTAAGGCTTCCTGATTTAACCCCGAGATCCTTAGTTGTATCAAAGTTATCATAAGATGTTCCACCTGCTACAGTCTTATATGAAGATGGAACTTTTTCATCTGCTGATTTTGCAAGGTATGCATCAAATGATGCAGCATTTGCAGAATCACCTGTTTCTGAAACAGCATTTGCATAGATAATCTTCTGTGCACCTACGATAACATTTCCTGATGCTTTAATGATACCACCGTTCTCACCTGAGAATGTACCCTCACCAAGTGCATCTGTTCCCTGATTAGATGAAAGCATTGGATTCTTGCAGTTTCTGAAATAGTTATTCTGTATGAATAATGAAGAACCCATTGTTGAACCTGCACCATACTTTGCATTGCCATCGTAGTAGTTGTTATACATATGCACTGACATTGTTCTTACTCTTGCATGTCTTGAATCAGAGTGATCAAACCAGTTATGATGATATGTAATATAGTTAGGACCAGATTCACTCTTCATTCCACATAAAGAGCACTTACCTGAGTCATAAAAATGTACATATGAAACTGTTATATACTGTGAATTACCTTTAATGTCAATTGAACCATCACCCTTTGCCTGGTCAGCATCTCCACCTGCTTTACCATAGTACAGATCAACATTGTGAATCCATACATTGCAGTTTGCTGTATCGAGAGAAATACCATCATCCATGAAATTGATAATTGAGAAATTTCTCATCTCAACATTTCCTGCATTTCTTAAGAGGAAACCGAATCCATTGATTGTCGCATCATTTCCGATACCCTCTATTGTCATATTAAGATTTGAATAAGCACTAGCTCCTTTAATCTGTACTCCCTCAGATGAACTTGAAAACTTATCCATTGCAGCATCTGTAACACATCCGATTACACGGACATCAAGTGCTCTTGTTTCTATCCCCTTGCTAGCACTCTTTGTATATGCATCAATTATTGTCTGAAGACCTGTATATTCCTTCTCTCCCCTTGCCTCTTTTACTGATGCCTTAATAGTCTTTGCATTATCGTTAGTAACATAAAGAACAATTGCATCTTTCTTAAGTGTTCCATCCTCATTGTAAGCACCTGAACCTGTCTTATACTTTGATTCAGATGAGAATGCAAATCCGGATCTGTCATATGAACTTACAGTAAGTGTATCAGTTACTTTTGCTTTTCCTGCAACTTCTTTTCCGTCCTTTACAGGAACAACCTTAATAACATAGTCTCCTGCTGCAAGTCCTACAGCATCAACTCTCCAATAATCATTGTATTTTCTTATTAATTCATTATCAATTCTTGTGTAAGCAGAATCATCTACATCAGCCTTCTTTATATAAGCTGTATACCCATCTGCCTCTTTATCAATAGACCACTGTGCATATGCCGATTCTAACCAGCCTGCCGCTGTTCCATCGATAAACTTTACTGCACTTACTTCAGCTTTTGCTGTTAAAAGTGAAGTTGGAATAACGATACTTACTGTCATAACTAACACAAGTATCCATGCCCATTTTCTACGGGCTGCTTTGCTTATTATAGCCTTCATAGTTCTCCTCCCAATGCATCTTTTTGTGCACATTAATTATAATGTGCAAGCACTATGGCGCTATCTTAGCAATTTTTCACAAATAAAGATATAGTACTTCCATAGGCTTTTGGTACCAGTTTTTTTTAAATAGTACTATTCTATGATAAATACCTACTTTAAGGGGGATTTTTCGTTATCTTGTATGAATATCAACATTCAATCCACCATATATTGTGTATGTTGTACATAACTAATTATATCCATGCGTACATCATACATTTACAACCGATATTCCTCTTCAATTAAAAAGGCTCACAGCAAAAAAGCTGCCCCCAATGGATAACTCCATCGGAAGCAGCCCTGTAATAATATTATATTTTATTAGTAAGCAATACCATTAGATACTTCTACATAATAAATATTAACTCCACCAGATTCTGATACAATATAATATTCACCTGCCTCATCTAATCTGAATGATACTGACTTAAGTGAAGAACCAGGTATCTTAGCTGTACTTGTTACATCATTACCATTCTTATCAATAATCTTAATAAGTCTGCTTGTATCTGTATCTGAGCTTGTTGCATATATCTTCACCTTAGATTCACCTGCTGTCTTAAATGCAATAGCTCTTGCATATTCACTTCCTGCACCGCCAAGCTTGATTCTCTTAGTAAAGCTGATGTTCTTATAGTCTTTTGCACTCTTATCAACTGTTACTGTTTTCTTGCTTGTTGCAACAATCTTAAATCCATCAACAACAGTTGAGCTCTTAATCTTGCCTGTTGATACATCGTTAGCATTAAGAATTAACTTTTCACCCTTTGTGGATACTGAGGTTGCTTCAGTTGCTTTTGTCGGAGCCTGTGTCTCCTTTGTTGTTGCCTCTGTCGCCTTAGTTGGAGCCTGCGTCTCCTTTGTTGCTGCCTCTGTCGCCTTAGTTGTTTCCTGAGCCTTTGTTGTCTCTTCTGGCTTAGTTACCTCAGATGATGAATTCTTTGAAGATACACTAATCATCTGATTAGCAACATTGAATCTTGCTCCCATTGAAGCATAGCTTCCTATTGTCTCATAGAGACCGTTCATATTAACAGTTCCATCAGAATTTCTAAGCTGTTTATCTATATTTTTGCTCATATCAATTGCATTAACAGTGTTCTTAAACATTCCGGCTGTCTTAGCAGGGTCAGTTACAACAGTTCCCTTCTTATCACCACTCACTAAAGATGTAAGAACAGAACCTGTAAGACTGAAATACTTTCCAGAGTTGTAATAGATTGAGTTAGCCATCTTGCCTGTGAACTTATCTGAATCTATTGCACCTGCTGAAACAAGTCCCATGAATATTGCATCACTTGATGTTCTGTAACATAAGAAGTTGCCCTTCTTTGCAAATTTACCATTGCCCCATGCTGTGACATTCATAATTGTAAGGCCTGTTGGGTTATTATTATCTGTAAATCCTGTTGCACCATTGTCAAATGATAAGCAGTTCATTACCTTATGTGGTGTTCCAACACCTGAACCGCCAAGCTTGAAGCCATTCATATCTCCATTAGCATAATGAACACCATTAGATAATGTTCCATTATTAAATGCCACACAGTTTCTAATTGTAATTACACCTATAGGACCTGTTGCACTCTTTGCAAATAAATCCCATCCATCATCTGAGTTGCTGTATGATATACATCCATCAAACACATTGCCTTCACCACATGTAAGCTTTGCAGCAAAACCATCTGCATTCTCACCTGTACCGCCCTGGTCAGGGAAATCACAGTTATCATGTGATGTACAGTTGATAATCAGGTTATTTGATGGCCATAAATTCTTAGTAGCAGCTGTTGTGTCATATCTTGAAATCTGAAGTCCTGAATCTCTGTTTGCCTCAAATACACATTTTTCAAAAATGTTGTTATTACCAGCAAGTAATACTCCGTTATCACCTGCGCCATAGAAGTTAATTCCCTGGAAATACCAGTAATCTCCATCTACAACTACACCTCTGTTAGCTCCATCAAGCTTCTGTGCTGAGAAATCAAACTTAACTTCCTTGCCACTTTCAGCCTTTACAATAATATAAGAGCCTGATTTTCCATTCATGGCATTATTAATTACGATTGTATCAGAAAACTTATATGTTCCCTCTTTTACAATAATTACATCGCCGGCCTTAGCTGAACTGATTGCATTAAGAATTTCATTTGAAGATGATACATACTTTGCATTCTTGAAATCTGCATCCTTCTTATTACTGATATCTGTGTACGCACCTGAGTAAGAAAGACTTGTCTTATCGTATGATGTTGTTGCATCTGAACCAGCTGTTTCCTTTTCAGTTGCCTTTGTTGCGCTCTCTGTTGCTTTTGTTGTTGTCTGTGTTTCCTTAGTTGTTGCCTGTGTAGCTTTTGTTGTACTCTCTGTTGCCTTAGTTTCTTCTGTTGTTGGATCTGGTGAAACAATCTTTGCATTAGTACCACCTACAGAAACAAGGTCTGTATTCTTGTAATTAGTAACTGTTGCCTTTAATTCCTTATCTATGGCATATACAGAATCATCTTTATCAGAGAATGTCCATGGAATTACTCCACCGCCAAGGCTTCCTGCTCCCTTTGCAGATGTTACTACTGAAGGTACATCTTCTGCATTATTAAGGCTTCCTGATTTAACCCCGAGATCCTTAGTTGTATCAAAGTTATCATAAGATGTTCCACCTGCTACAGTCTTATATGAAGATGGAACTTTTTCATCTGCTGATTTTGCAAGGTATGCATCAAATGATGCAGCATTTGCAGAATCACCTGTTTCTGAAACAGCATTTGCATAGATAATCTTCTGTGCACCTACGATAACATTTCCTGATGCTTTAATGATACCACCGTTCTCACCTGAGAATGTACCCTCACCAAGTGCATCTGTTCCCTGATTAGATGAAAGCATTGGATTCTTGCAGTTTCTGAAATAGTTATTCTGTATGAATAATGAAGAACCCATTGTTGAACCTGCACCATACTTTGCATTGCCATCGTAGTAGTTGTTATACATATGCACTGACATTGTTCTTACTCTTGCATGTCTTGAATCAGAGTGATCAAACCAGTTATGATGATATGTAATATAGTTAGGACCAGATTCACTCTTCATTCCACATAAAGAGCACTTACCTGAGTCATAAAAATGTACATATGAAACTGTTATATACTGTGAATTACCTTTAATGTCAATTGAACCATCACCCTTTGCCTGGTCAGCATCTCCACCTGCTTTACCATAGTACAGATCAACATTGTGAATCCATACATTGCAGTTTGCTGTATCGAGAGAAATACCATCATCCATGAAATTGATAATTGAGAAATTTCTCATCTCAACATTTCCTGCATTTCTTAAGAGGAAACCGAATCCATTGATTGTCGCATCATTTCCGATACCCTCTATTGTCATATTAAGATTTGAATAAGCACTAGCTCCTTTAATCTGTACTCCCTCAGATGAACTTGAAAACTTATCCATTGCAGCATCTGTAACACATCCGATTACACGGACATCAAGTGCTCTTGTTTCTATCCCCTTGCTAGCACTCTTTGTATATGCATCAATTATTGTCTGAAGACCTGTATATTCCTTCTCTCCCCTTGCCTCTTTTACTGATGCCTTAATAGTCTTTGCATTATCGTTAGTAACATAAAGAACAATTGCATCTTTCTTAAGTGTTCCATCCTCATTGTAAGCACCTGAACCTGTCTTATACTTTGATTCAGATGAAAATGCAAATCCGGATCTGTCATATGAACTTACATTAAGTGTCTTAGTAACCTGTGCTTTGTCAGTAACTTCCTTTCCGTTCTTTACAGGAACTACCTTAATAACATAGTCACCTGCCGCAAGTCCTACTGCATCAACCCTGTAGTAGTTCTTATACTTTCTGATAAGTTCATTGTCGATTCTTGCATAAGCAGAATCTGACTGGCTGGCTTTCTTGATATATGCTGTATATCCTTCTGCCTGATTATCAATGGACCACTGTGCATATGCTGACTCTAACCATCCTGCCGCACCATCAATAAATTTTACTGTTCCAACATCTGCCTTCACTGTAAGAAGTGATGTAGGAATCACGATACTCACAACCATAACTAGTGCAAGTACCCATGCCCATTTTCTACGGGCTGCTTTGCTAATAATAGCTTTCATGTTTTGCTTTTCCTCCTCAATACATTAATTTGTGCATTTTGCTTTAACAAGCAAGGGTTTATGTCATTATATTAGCAACTTTTACTCAAAAAGTACATGTATGTTAAGTAGGAAATAGGTACCATATTCATAATTTTTATGTATTTCATGTGAAAATATGTCAAAAATATGTAAAACACCGTAGCACATTTGCTGGTAAGCTAATATGCCACGGTGCAGATTAAACATCCGGATATTCAAATATATATCTCTCATACCCATTAATTATCTTAGTATTCTCATTATACTCATATTCCTGCTTAAACTTCATCTGGTAGCTCTTATGGATATGACCATGGATAAAATACTTAGGCTTATATTTTTCCAACAGATAATTAAAGCCCTCAAAACCCTTATGCGGTTCGTCAGGCCCGTCACCTATTCCCGCTGCCGGAGAATGTGTAAGCAATATATCAAAGCCCTTATTCTTCTTTATCGAAAACCACATTTTATTAATCCTGCGGTTCATTTCTTTCTGTGTATACTGGTTCTTTCCCTTCTTATATCTTATAGAACCACCAAGTCCCATTATACGGACCCCCTTATACACATATATCTTATTCTCAATATTGATACATCCATCCGGTGGCTGTATCTCATAACAGTCATCATGATTGCCATGCACATAAAGAACAGGTACTTTTGTAAATGATGCCAGAAACGACAGATACTGGGGCTTTAAATCCCCTGCTGAAAGTATAAGATCTATACCTTCCAATTTTTCCTTTTCGAAATAATCCCATAAGTACTTTGATTCAACATCCGCTAACACAAGTATTTTCATTAATAATTCCCCAGCCACCACTGCAGGCAGCATGCTTTCTATTCTTCTTCTTTGATAACACCCTGAAGTGCCATTTTTAATTTAGCATTATCTGTAAGTTCATCATACCGAGGCAGTCTGCCAACCACATTATCAAGCAGCCAGTCCATAGTAATTATATGTTCCGGATCAATAAGCTTTCCTTCTTCAACCCTTATATTACCCTGCTGATCTTTTAATTCGCCCTCAAACACTCTGAACCTTGCCTCCTTAAGTTCTTTCTCAAAGAGCTTTACAAGCCTCTTAGTTGCTGATGGAAGGCTCTCTGAATATATAAGATCAACAACTCCTGCTGACATTCCCCACCAGTAATTAAGTGCTTTTACATTATCTCCGTCCTCATCCTTACTCCATGAACCGCTCATAATGCTCTGGATAAGCTTTTCATAAAAAACTCCCCAGTGCCATACAGGCATAGCCAGATGCTTATCTGAATCACTTGCTTTATACAATCCAAATCTTCTCTTGCTCTTGCCCGGAGTAATCATATCCTGATTAGATATAATGCTTATATTCTTCTTAGCAAGATTTCCCTCAGAATCATTATCATTAATACTATTCCATTCAAGGTAAACCTTGGCTCTTGGATTAACAAACTTTACTCCCAGTGCAAATGCATTAATATTCGCACACGCTCCATAAACCGGATTATCAGCTATATAACCAACATTATCATCATCAGCCATTGAGCCTGCAATAATTCCCGTTATAAACTTTGCTTCAAACATTCTCGCATAATATGACCTTATATATTTATGTGAAATATTAAGTGAACAATCAAGAATCTTTACTGACGGATGTGCTATTGCAGCTTTTAGTCCGGCCATACTCATTGCCGACGATGTCAGGAATATCAGGTCACAGCCTTTCTCTATAAGTCTGTTAATTGCTGCCTCATCACTCTGCTCTGGTATCACATTCTCCTCTACATATGTTTCTATCTGGTCACCAAATGTATCATCAATATACTGTCTTCCAAGCTCATGTGCATAGCACCACTCTGAATCCTGCGGAGTCTTTTCATACACAAATCCAACCTTAAGCTTCTTAACTCCTCCCATTGGAAGCAGATAGCTTAATATATTCTTCTTAGGTGCTGCAGCTGGTGTCATCTTAAGTTCCACTTCGCTGTTATCATCAATAAGCTCGAATTCAGCCCATGTCTTGGCAACATTCTTTGCCATCTCAGACTTAGTCATTCTCTTAACAGCATCATATCCGTGAATGTGAATGAATCGTAAAAATGAATCTCCCGTCGGAAAATCGAACTTATCCCCTCCTCTTGATTCATAAGCAAGCCTGAAATTAAGATAGCACGAAACAAGGTCTTTCTTATCATCCTCATCCATTGGTTCTCCTGGTGTAATTCCAACCAGCTCCATAAGAGTTGTAAAACTGCCCTCTTTACTGAAATATATATCATTTAACTTAGTAGATTTATAAAAATCCATGAATTCATAATATATCTTAACATCAGGATCATCACTATACTTAGGTATCTTTCTTATAACCTGTGCACTTACTGTCACCGCCTTAAAATACTTAAGTACACTGACTCTTTTATTACCTTCAAGCACATAGAACTTATTCATGTACTCATATACTTTAATATCGTCTCTTATTCCCTCATTTACCTGACTGTCGCTAAGTGAAGCCCACTTTGCCGAAAATTCTGTTCCCCAGTCAAGTATAGGCATAAAGTTGTCTGCAAATGCTGTAGTTCTTCCTGCTGTACATGTTCCTACTACCAGCCTTAATGGAATCTGGTCACTTCCAAGACTGACTTCTCTGTCAATACTGCTTTCATCAATAATATCCTCCAGAACCGGAAGATATGGATAAGTACCCTTATTTACACACGCATGATATTCTTTTTTACCAATCTTTACTGCACTGAGATAATCCTGCACTGACATATCTTTTACCTTTCCTTTCTGTCTGCATTCTACCCTTTAATGTTCCTGTATGTAACATTTGCAGACCGCCATATCTTATTTATTTCTACTTACATATATAAAACTATCACATTTTCACCAAAAAATACACCTTAAAATTGACTTTTGTTAATTATGCTAGTATCTTATTCGATAGGCTTGAAATTTTTCTATATTTCCGGTCTGAATAAAATGCATGCAGATACGCATTTAAAGAAATGGAGTATACATATGAATATTGAATTTTCTAAAAGAGCTGACCGCTTTGGCAGCAACATTTTTAATATACTTAATGAAAAGAAGAACGACCGACTTGCACAGGGAAAGCCGGTATATAACTTTACTGTAGGGACTCCTGATTTCAAGCCTGATGAATCTGTTATGAAGGTTGTTTCAGATGCAGCACTTGATCCTGAGAATTACAAATACTCACTTGGTGATACTGATGAGCTGCTTGACGCCGTATGCAAATGGTACAAACGCCGTTACAACACTGTTATCACACCTGATGAAGTCACCTCTGTATTCGGAACTCAGGAAGGTATGGCTCATATTGCCCTTGCTTTGTGCAATCCGGGAGATTTATGCTTAGTTCCTAATCCGGGATATCCTATATTCGAGATTGGACCATTCCTGTGTGATGCACAGATTGCTTATTACAATCTTCTTCCAGAGAATGATTATCTTATAGATTTTGATTCTATTGATGAAGATACTGCAAAAAGAGCCAAAATGATGGTTGTATCTTATCCACTGAATCCTGTATGTGCTACTGCACCTGATGAATTCTACGATAAACTCATCGCATTTGCAAAGAAATATAACATCATTATTATTCACGACAACGCATATTCTGAGATTATATATGACGGACAGATTGGTGGCTCTTTCTTAAGCCACGAAGGTGCTATGGAAGTCGGAGTTGAATTCAACTCTCTTTCTAAGACTTATAATCTTACTGGTCTGCGCCTTTCATTTCTTATCGGAAACCGTGAAATCGTAAGCAAATTCAAAACTGTCCGCTCACAATTTGACTATGGAACAAGTCTTATATACCAGAAAGCTGCTGTTGCTGCACTTAACGGTCCGCAGGAATATGTCGCTGACAACCGTGCTGAATATGAGTTAAGAAGAAATGCTCTCGTTGCCGGAATTAAGAAGCTTGGACTTAAACCTGCTGATGTTAAAGGCACAATGTTTGTATGGGCTGCCATTCCTGACGGCTATACCAGTTCAGCTGATTATGTTATGGAACTTCTTAATAAGACTGGCGTTTTATGTACACCTGGAAGCAGCTTCGGAAGCCTTGGAGAAGGTCATGTAAGATTTGCCCTTGTACTTCCCCATGAAGAAATTGAGAATATTTTTTCTAATCTGTAATTCACTAAAAAACATAATATACGTACAAAACCCCGTATCCTGCAAAACAGAATACGGGGTTTATATGTATCTTTGCTATTAACAATCACTGGTAATTAGCCACGGATCTTCTTAACAAGAGCAACAGCCTCTGCTGTCATATCCTTAATCTTGTCAAATTCGCCAGCCTTAATCATATCGCCCTTAACCATCCAGCTTCCGCCGCAACAGATGATCTTATCACAGGAAAGATACTCTTCAAGATTTTTTGCATTGATTCCGCCTGTCGGCATAAACTTAAGTCCTGCATAAGGTGCTGCCATTGCTTTGATCATCGGAAGGCCGCCTGCCGGTT
>OHDG01001080.1_pt1 | contig 13227 bp, 7 predicted proteins | sample 1566961 | NCBI WGS metagenome assembly OHDG01 (sample SAMEA3879539, study PRJEB24766) | human gut metagenome | biome: human-associated habitat; feature: feces | place: USA | collected 1985/1987
CAGCAGACCAACAAGAGCCTGATCGAGACGCTGGACGAGCTGAACAAGATCCAGACCGAGGGCCGCGCAAAGCGCGCTGCCGCCGAGCAGGAACTGACCCGTATCGAGGACGAACTGAAATCCAAAATGATGGAGATCCGGAGCTGAAATGGCAAACGCAGATTTTAACCCCAAGCAGACCGGCACCCCCGGCGGCTTTGACGCGGGCAGCTACCGCGAAAAGGCCAGCCCGGAGCAGGCCGTGCAGCTGACCCCGCTGCAGCAGAAGCTGGCCGGGCTGGAAGCAAAACTGCCCGCCGCCCTCACCCGGCAGGCCGTGGCCCTGGCGTTGAGCATCGTGGTGATGCTGGCAGCCTTTGCAGGCTTTGGCAGCGCCAAGGTGCGCAGCAAATACAACACGGCTCGGCAGTGGTTCACGGTGGGCGTGTCTGCCGACAACGGCTACAACCTCAGCGAGGAACTGACCGCCCGGGCCAATACGGCGGCAAACGTCATCACCACCGCCGGCAATACGCTGGGGGCCGACAATGCGGAAGTACAGACCGCGCAGGCGGCGCTGGATGACTTTTCGGCCTGTCTGGACGCCGTGCAGTCTGGCGGAAAGAGTCAGGCGTTGACATCCCTGAGCTACTACAACGGCAGTTCCATGCACGCGCTGTATCAGGCCAACGAGACGCTGGGCAAGGCCATCGACCAGCTCTATGCCAAATTGCAGGAGCAGGCCGCCGACCCCATGAAGATGGGCGCTGTGCAGGGCCAGTATGGCCAGTTCAACAGCGCAGGCACCATCATCGGCACATTGAAATACAACGAAGCAGTCTACAACTATCAGAACGAAGTCGGCGGGTTCCCGGCCAATGTGCTGGGCGGCCTTGCCGGCGTGAAGGAGGTTGAGCCCTTCACATGAAAAACATTGCAAGAAAACTCAGCGCACTGCTGCTGGTGTTCGTGGTCAGCGCGGCGGCCCTGTGCCCGGCCTTTGCGGCCACGGCCAGCCTGCCCTCGCTGCCCAGCGGCCAGTGTGTGGTGGACGATGCCAATGTCCTGAGCAGCAGCACCGTGCAGACCATCACCGACCTGAACGCCCAGCTGGAAAGCAGCTGCAGCGGGGCGCAGATCGGTGTGCTGACGGTGGATTACACCGGAAACCTGACCACCGAGGACTACGCCCTGCAGGCGGCCAATGCCTGGGGCATTGGTTCTTCTACCGGCAATAATGGTGTGCTGATCCTGTTGGTCATGGAGACCCAGCAGTACGCCGACGGCGATTACTACATTGCCACAGGTGACGGTTTCCGCAACACCACGCTGGAAAGTCAGGCCAGTGCCCTTGCCCAGACCATGGAGGACGACTTCGTCCGGCAGGACTATGACGACGCCGTGACCACCTGCGCCCGGAACGTGGCCCAGACCATCGCGGACATCTACGGCGTGAGCCTTTCGGGCGGGAACACGAACAACGGCTCCTACAACGAGCCTGCTTATGATGACAACAGCAGCGGCGGGCTTGGTGATATCCTGCTTGGCTTTATCACCATTCTGTTCACGGTCGTTCTGCTGCTCATCATCGTGTCGGTGGTCGTGTACACCTTCTCCGGCCCGTTGAGCGGCCTGTTCTGGTGCTTTGGCGGCCCCTGGCATAGAGGACCCCGTCCGCCGCGCGGACGCCGCAACCCGCCCCCGCCCCCGCCGGGCGGCCCCTATGGCGGCTTTGGCGGTCCCGGCCCTTACGGCGGACGCGGCCCGCGCAGCTCTCCGCCGCCCCGCAGCACTCCGCCCCGCAGCGGCGGCTTCGGTGGTGGTTCCTTTGGCGGCGGCAGCTTCGGCGGCATGGGCGGCGGCAGCTTCCATGGCGGCGGCGGCGGACGCGGCCGTTGATGCCAACAACATAACCGCATAAAAGATAAGGCAGAGAACTGCTGTGGACGAAACGTCTGCGGCAGTTCTCTTTTTATGTGCTTCTATCATGAACGAAATTCATTTGACAAAACAATTTTGGTAACATATACTGGATGCCATCACGGAAACGAAAAAGGGAAGGAATCGTCATGTTGACTCTGGATAAAATCTACCACGCCGCCTTTGTGCTCAAGGACGTTGCCCGCAAGACCGACCTCATCGAGGCCCCCAAGCTGTCCAAGGACTGCCAGCTCTACCTGAAAACCGAGAATCTGCAGGCCACCGGCAGCTTCAAGGTGCGCGGTGCTTACTATAAGATCAGCCAGCTTTCACCCGAAGAAAGCGCTAAGGGCGTTATTGCCTGCTCGGCCGGCAACCATGCGCAGGGTGTGGCGCTGGCCGCCACCCGCCGTGGCATCAAGAGCATCGTCTGCATGCCGGACGGTGCGCCCATCATGAAGGTGGAAAATACCAAGAACCTGGGTGCAGAGGTCTGCCTGGTGCCCGGCACCTACGATGACGCCCACGACAAGGCCGTGGAGCTGCAGGAAGAGACCGGCATGACCTTTATCCACCCCTATGATGACGAGCAGGTCATTGCAGGCCAGGGCACCATCGGTCTGGAGCTCCTGAACCAGCTCCCCGAAGTGCCTGCCCGCAACCCGGACGGCAGTTTCGGCATGCAGACGGAGAACATGTATGGAACTTACTTCTCCAACCCCCTCTCCGACCTTATCCAAAATGAAAACTATAGTCGCAACACACAAGTCTATGTCAACGCCTTTGCCGACATCAAGCTGTGGAAAGGACTCGTATTCCGCACGGAATATGCCGCCAACTTCAATTACAGCAACGACTATAAGTTTACCCCCTCCTACGACTACGAGCACTTCAAGCAGCAGTCGTCAGCAAGCCGTGGAGCCGGCAACGGAAGCAACTGGACATTGAAAACTTACTTTACTTATAATAATACCTTCGGCAAACACGGCCTCTCTGCCATGCTGGGACACGAAGCGCAAGAAAACAAGTACGAGTCGCTGAGCGGCAGCCGTACCAACTTCCTCTTCAACTCCGTACACGAACTGGATGCGGGTGATGCCACAACAGCAAAAGCCAACAGTTCCCGTGGTTCATCCGCCATCGAATCATACTTCGGCCGTCTGAACTACAACTACGACGACCGCTACTTGCTGACCGCTACGCTCCGTGCCGACGGTTCGTCTTCGTTTGCCAAAGAAAGTCGTTGGGGTTGGTTCCCTTCGGTAGCATTGGCTTGGAAAGTCAACAACGAAGCTTTCCTCAAAGATGTGGAAGCCATCAACTCACTGAAACTCCGCTTGGGTTGGGGTGTGGTAGGCAACCAATGGGCAGGTTCCTATGCCTATGGCGTCACCATGGCTTCGGCAGCCTCCATCTGGGGTACTGGTTTCTATGCAGGCAACTATCCTAATCGTGAACTGAAGTGGGAAGAAACAAACTCCTTCAATGTAGGACTCGACCTCGCCCTCTTCAACAACCGCATAGAGTTCATCGCCGATGCTTATTACAAGAAAACGGACAATCTGCTGATGCAAGCTTCTCTTCCTACCTACGTAAGCGGTCTGATTCGTGCACCGTGGGTCAATGCCGGTGCCATGACCAACAAAGGTGTAGAATTTACCCTGAACACGCACAACATCCAGACACGTGATTTCACCTGGACCTCAGGACTCACCTTCTCCATCAACCACAACGAAGTGACGAAGCTCTACTCCGAATCATCCGCTATTTCGGGAATCAACGGTTCGGAAACACTGACCTACACCATGGTGGGCGAACCGGTCGGGCAGTTCTACGGCTATAAAGTAATCGGTATGTTCAAGGAAGAAGGAGATTTCTACAAGAAAGGTGCCGACGGCAACTTCCTGCTCGACGAAACGGGCAACCGCATCCAAGTAGCCATCCCGAAAGACCAGACCATCGGCAAATCGGGCATCTGGGTAGGTGACTACATCTATGAAGACCGCGACAACAACGGTGTAATTGATGAGAAAGACCGCACATTCCTCGGCAATCCGGCACCCAAATTCACGTTCGGCTTCAACAACTACCTTTCTTATAAGGGATTTGACCTCAACATCTTCCTGAACGGCTCGGTGGGCAATAAGGCTATCAACCTGATTCGCCGCACCTTCACCGATCCCATGCGTAACAGCAACCTGCTGAAAGAAGCTACCGGCATTGCCCAAATCGCCATGCACGACCCCGAAGTGGGCGACGAGGTACTTTCCAATGTTTACGTGGCCAACGCCGATGCAGCCAAAGTACAACGCATCACTACCAGTAGCGCCAACGACAACAACCGTATCTCCGACCGCTTTGTTGAAGACGCTTCCTACCTCCGCATAAAAAACATCTCGCTGGGGTACACCTTCCCACAGAAATGGTTGCGCCGTTTGCAGATAGACCATCTGCGCCTCTACGTCAACATCCAGAACCTCTGTACCATCACAGGCTACAAAGGCTACGATCCCGAAATAGGCGCTTTGAACTACAATGTATTGCTACGTGGTGTGGACGATGCGCGCTATCCTTCGCAACGTATCTATACATTTGGCCTTAACTTCAATTTCTAATGAGCCAGACAAATCATTTATCATTTAAAATCTCAATATAGTTATGAAACACAGATTTCTAACCCTTATATCATCGCTCCTTCTGCTTACGGCATGCAGCGACTCATTTTTGGAACGTGCTCCCGAAGGAAACTACGTAGATGTGACATACTACACTTCCGACGATGCACTCGAACAAGCCACTGCACCGCTTTACAACCGTGCATGGTTCGACCTCAACTCCCGCGCCATCGTGCCGCTGGGCAGTAACCGTGCCAACGATAACTTCAGTCGCTGGGGAGCTCCCGAGTTCACCAACTTCAAGGTGACAGCCCTGAGCGAAAACCTTGCCAATGCATGGACAGGTTTCTACTCGGTCATTACAATGGCCAATGCAGTTATCAGTGATGTGCAGACCAAATGTAGCAACAGCGTAAGCGAACGTGCCAAGCGCACAGCCATTGCCGAAGCCCGCCTGATGCGTGCTTGTGCCTACTTCTACATGGTTCGCCTCTGGGGACCGGTTATCATCATCGAAGACAACGACAAAGTGGTTGCCAATCCCATGCAACCGCTCCACCGCGAAGAAGATGTGCTGGAACTCGTTATTCGTGACCTCACTTATGCAGTCGAGAATCTTCCTGAAGTGGCAACCGCCAAAGGACGTGTCAACGCATGGGGTGCAAAAGGCATGCTTGCCAAAGTCTACCTCGCCCGCTCAGGCTGGAAAGGAGGCACACGCGACAACGCCGACCTGGAGAAAGCCAAGGAACTGGCCGCCGACGTGATAAACAACAGCGGCATCAGCCTTTACGAAAACTATGAAGACCTCTTCAAGTATAAGCACAACAACAATCCCGAATCGCTCATTGCCATGCAGTGGGTGCCACTGGGTGATTGGGGCGTATGCAACACTCTGCTTGCCGACCTCGCCGGCAACAGCAAGATGACCGGCGGTGTAAACGTATGGAGCAGCTATCAGGCAAGTATAGATATGCTCCAGCAATATGAGTTGGGCGACACTATCCGCCGCAACGCCACCTTCTGCACACCGGGTACATACTATTCATACATCTGCATTGCCGACGGTGGTTATACTTACGACGGCGCCACCTCTTGCATTAAAAAAGGTGTACCGGGCGGTCCGGACGACGACAACGACGGTTATATCCAGTCCATGAACTCTCCGCTCAACACCTACATCCTACGCCTTGCCGATGTTTACCTGACCTATGCCGAAGCTTGTCTGGGCAACAGCGAAGAACTGACCGGTGGTCCCGGCCTGGAAGCATTGAACCAGGTGCGCGACCGTGCACGTATCCCCCGCAAGGAACGCGTAACCTTCGAAGACATCATTCGCGAACGCCGCGTAGAGTTCTCGATGGAGTATTGTAACTGGTATGACATGGTATCGTGGTATCACTGGAAACCCGACTACATGCTGAATTACTTCCAGAACCAACACCGCGGCTACACAGTAGACCTCATCGTGAAAGACGAAGACGGTTACCTCCACTTCGGCAAGAAAGAAGGCGACACTTTCCTCGAAGGCATAGAAAATTGGCAGGAACCGGGCGAGAACATCGAAATCCACCACGGCAACATCCTGATGCCTTATCCGGAAAGCGATGTCATCCAGAATCCGCTACTGAACGAAGAACCGGTAGCATACGAATTCAGTGAATAAACCAAGTTATACATTCATTATCTCAAATAACGACTTTAATATGAAATATATACATTTTCCTTTTGTGTTGCTCACCATCCTGTTGGCATGCAACCTTTTCACCGCCTGCAACGATGACGAGGGCGGCGGTGTTCCCGTAATCCACCACATCCGTCTTGTCGACCCAGAGAAGGCCGACAGTACGTTCACCGATGTAAATCCGGGCACCATGATTGTAGTCATCGGCGAAAATCTGAATGATGTGCGGAAAGTGTTCATCAACGAACAAGAAGTTTCGTTCAATAGCAACTACGGCACTTCCACCAGTCTCATCCTCACTATCCCCGGCGAATTGCAACTGACGGGTGCCAACCCCGAACTGAAAGGCGAACTGCGTATCGAGACCTCGCACGGCATTGCCACGTACTCCATGCATGTACTCTCGCCCGCACCCTACATCACCCGTGTAGCCACAACCTTCCCCGTGGAGACGGGCACGCCTCTGCGCATCGTGGGCGGTAACTTCTACGAAATTCAGCGCGTTTATTTCACCACTGCCGTGGACGACATCACCAATGCACCTGTTTCGGTAGAAGTAACGGACTACACGGTAAACAAGAACTTTGACGAAATATCATTCAATGCTCCCGCAGGCCTGATTGATGAAGGCAGTCTGGTAGTGGAGTGCTATACCGCATCCGCATTTACTCCCTTCCGTCGCACAGCCCTCCCACCAAGTATCAGCAAGGTAAGCTCCATGATGCCTATCACGGGTACCACAGTTACCGTACTGGGACAGAATTTTATGGATATCGCCTCCATCACAATGGGCAATCGCTCGGTAGATCTCTCTACTGTTACCGTAAGCGAAGCTAACGATATGCTTACCTTTACCATGCCGCGTGCACCGCAAGGCACTTGCTCACTCGCCATTACCACAATGGGCGGTACTGCCGAAGTTCCGGGCTTCTATCCTTTGGAGAATATAGTATTGAACTATGACAACATCGGTTGGTTCTCCTGGGGCGGGCAAGCTGTACCCGTCACTGCCGACGGTACAGCAGCTCCTTTCTTCTCGGATGGTAAATGCTACAGCATATCAGGGGAACTTTCAGCATGGAATTACTGGTGGGGCCAATTGCAGAACGGTGCCGTATGGGGCATTGACACAGCCTTCCTGCCTACCGATACACCGACTTCCGAACTGGCTTTGCAGTTCGAATGCTTCGTGGCAGTGGAATATGGCGAAGGTCCTGTATTCCGCATCTACCTCAAAGGGAATGAGGCTCACAACTACACGAACTATCGTCCGGTGAGCGACTTCACCGGAAAAACCGAAGTAGGCCAATGGATGCAGTGCAGCATTCCGCTCTCCGAACTGGTAGACGAAACCACTTGGGGCGAGTTCCAAAAACGTGACGGTGACGAGTTGGCACTCCAGATGACAAACCCCAGCGAAAACGGTCCATACAACATCGAAATGTATTTTGATAATTTCCGAGTTGTCAAGATACAATAATTTGAATTAAATTCTGGCACAGGATTACACAAAGTGACACCTTCTTTTAAACTCTTAGACGCTGATTCAATTGAATCAGCGTCTAAAAATAAATACACCGAAATTATTAAAACGAAATTTTACCGATACCATGACACAAATCTTCAAGAAAACCTTATTAACCAGCCTGGTTCTATTTCTGATGACAGCTTGCTCTGACGATAAAAAGGAGCTGAAAATCATCGTAGAGCCTACTTCTTTCCATTTTGAACAAACGGGTGGTAGCAAGAAATTCGGTATCACCCCCAATGAACCAGCCACTTTCCAAAGTTCGGAAGCATGGTGCAAAGTAACCTCGGAAAGCAGCACTCCCGTACAGGCAATCTATAACATAACCGTAGAACCCAACACTACGCCCGACGTGCGCAACGCCATCATCACCGTCAGCGTAAAGGAGCATATACAAGAAATCAACGTGGAGCAGGCGGCCTATATCCAAAGCGATGAACCGGAAAAATACACTGTACGCGAGAATCTCACAACCCACCAACTGATTAACGAAATGGGACTGGGCATCAACCTAGGCAACACGCTGGATGCCGTGGGCGACTGGATAGACCCAAGCAACATTCTCAATTACGAACAAGCATGGGGAAGCCCTATTATCACACAAGAAATCATTGAAGGATATGCCAAAGCGGGCTACTCATCTCTGCGCATACCGGTCAGCTGGGGCAATCTGCTGTCCGACGACTTCAAAGTGCATCCTGACCTGATGGACCGCGTAGAGAAAATCCTAAACTGGACCCTCGACTGTGGCATGGTGGCTATCATCAATATCCACCACGAAAACGAATGGATTAAACAAGTACCCACCGACAGCAAAGCAAAAGAAAAATTCACTTCCATCTGGAAACAGATATGTGAACGCTTCGAAAAGTACGGTGACCACTTACTGTTCGAGCCAATGAATGAAATCGGATACGATGAGATTTGGACTCCGTGGGGCGGTAGTGAAGCCGACAAGGCAAAGGCACTGGGATACGTGAACGACCTCAACCAGCTCTTTGTCGACATAGTAAGAAACAGTGGCGGCAACAACGCCAAACGTCATCTGTTGGTGGAAATCTACAACACCAACTTGGAGTATGCTTACGACCCCTTGTTCAAGATGCCGAATGATCCCGCAAACCGACTTGCTCTTACAGTGCATTACTATACTCCCGCAAACTTTGCCATACTGGGTGGAGGCGAGGTTGTCGATTGGGGTGTAGGCCGGGAAAGCTGGGGAACGGAAGCTGACTTCAAGGAACTGAACGACAATATGGACCTACTGAAGAAGAATTGCGTAGACAAAGGAATCCCCGTCATCATAGGCGAATATTGCGCCGACTCCAGAAACAGAACAAAGGAAGTGATAAGACTCTTCTGTGTTTCCGTAACCGAAGCCATCTACTCGCGCGGCATGTGCCCAATGCTATGGGACACTCCGGGGGGACAATACAACCGACAGACTTGCCAGTTCGACGACCCTCTCTTCTTAGAAGAAATGATGGCTATTCCGGTTAAATATCCACGGAATTAAACAAATATTCATAATCAATAATCAAATAAAAATGAACAGAATCAGCACTTGTTTCGCCAGCCTATTGCTTTCTTGTGCATTGACGGCACAAGCACAGCAATATCAACTGAATTCACCGGACGGAAAACTAATTGTCAACATCGAAGCCGGACAAGCCCTCAACTGGGCGATTGCCCACGACGGTACCACCGTTCTTTTGCCTTCAGACATTGCCATGCAATGCACTGAATCTGAGGGAAAGCCCATTGCTTTCACCTTCGGCAAAGATGTGAAGGTGACCAAAGCTACCCGCACTTCCGTCGACACTTCCTTCCCCACTCCTTTCTACAAAAAGGCGAGTGTGAAGGACACTTATAACCAACTCACGCTGAAATGCCGTAACGGCTATAGCATACAGTTCCGCGCCTACGACGACGGAGCCGCCTATCGTTTTGTTTCCGAACTGCGCAAACCTTTCTGCGTGAAGGACGAGATTGCCGAGTTCAACTTCGACCGCGATTACCACGCTTTCGTGCCCTATATTAACGACAATCGCGCCGGCGAGCGTTACTGCTACTCCTTCGAGTCCTACTACGATGAGGCCCCCCTCTCTCGCATGTACAAAGACTCGCTTGCCATTACTCCGCTGATGGTAGAACTGGAGAACGGAAAGAAAGCCGTCATTATGGAAGCCGGATTGTCCAACTATCCCGGCATGTTCCTCACTGCCAACCCACAGATGCCCCACGGAGTGAAGGCAGAATTCGCCCCCTATCCACTGGAAACAGTCATCGGAGGCTATGACCGCTTGAACCTCGTCCCTACCAAACGTGCCGACGTTATCAGCAAGCCCAACAATGCCCCCTACTTCTGCCCCAACGGGCGTCCCACAGGGAAACAGACCTATCCTTGGCGTGCCGTGCTTGTTGTTACCCACGACACACAACTCGCCAACAACGACATGATGCAACGCCTCGCACCCGAATGCCGCATCGCTGACACATCCTGGATTAAACCCGGAAAAGTGGCATGGGACTGGTGGAATACTTGTAACCTGACCGGCGTGGACTTCAAGGCAGGCATGAATACGCCCACCTATAAAAAATACATCGACTTTGCCGCCGAAAACCAGCTGGAGTATATCATCATCGACGAAGGTTGGAGCGGAAAGGAATCATTAATGGAAGACATCAGTCCCGAAATCAATCTCGAAGAACTGGTGGCATACGGCAACCAAAAGGGCATAGGCATCATCCTCTGGGCAAGCTGGCGCAATCTTACGGGAGGAGGCGACATCTCCCCTGCCGTGGAACAAGTTATCAGCCACTACGCACAAATGGGAATCAAAGGTTTCAAAATTGACTTCTTCGACCGCGACGACCAACTCGCCATCTCTTCTACCGAACAACTCGCAGCATGTGCCGCCAAGCATCACATGTTGCTTGACCTACACGGACTGAAACCCTTCGGCATCCAGCGCGCCTATCCCAACATCCTCAACTTTGAAGGTGTGAAAGGACTGGAAAACAGCAAGTGGGAGCCCATCGTGAACGGTGCACCCTTGCATGACTTCCCGCGCTACGACGTTACCGCCCCCTATCTGCGCCAACTCGCCGGTCCGATGGACTATACGCCGGGAGCTATGGTAAATGCCACCCGTTCCCTGTTCCGCTCCGTCAACGACCACCCCATGAGTCAAGGTACACGTGTACACCAGATGGCTATGTACACCGTCTTCGAAGCACCCTTGCAGATGCTTGCCGACAGTCCCAGCAAATACATGAAGGAACAGGAATGCACCGACTTCATCGCCAAGGTTCCCACTACCTTTGACGAAACCATTGCTCTTGATGGTAAAATAGCCGAATACATCACGATAGCACGCCGCAAAGGAAACACTTGGTTTGTAGGCAGCATGACCAACTGGACTCCGCGTAGCTGCACCATCGACCTCTCCTTCCTCAGCGAAGGCAACTACGAAGCCGAAATCTTTGCCGACGGCATCAATGCCGACCGTGAAGCTACCGACTATAAAAAAGAAGTACGCATCGTCACTGCCAAAGACAAACTCAATGTACAACTGGCACCCGGCGGTGGATGGACAGCACGAATTACAAAAAAATGAATCTGAGAAAACTGTTTCTGCCATTGTGTTCAGTAGCCTTGTGCCTGCAATCCTATGCACAAAACAAATCCTTCCTTAAGGATATGCTCTGGTATATAGACAACCCTTCTGTATTTGAAAAAGGACAAGATTGGCATATGCCCGAAAAGAGCATGCTACTGAATGGGACATGGAAGTTTTTCTGGTGCGATACACCGGAAGGGATACCTGCACACTTTTTTAACCCCGAATTCCCGGATAAGCAATGGGGCGACATCAAAGTTCCCTCAAACTGGGAAATGCAAGGTTATGGTGACAAGCTGTTCAGAAATGTATCTGCTCCCTTCGGGGTGAATCCACCACATGCTCCCAAAGAGTATAACCCTACCGGACTATACCGGCGAACATTCAAGGTACCTGCAAGTTGGGCAGCAAAAGACCAGATATTTTTAAGGTTCGAGAAAGTGGCATCCGCTTCTTTTGTATGGGTCAACGGTCATGAAGTGGGCTACAATGAAGGAGCACAAGAACCTGCCGAATACAACATCACTCCTTATTTGAAGCCGGGCGAAAACACGCTGGCTGTCTGTGTACTAAAGTATTCGGACGGCTATTACCTGGAAGGACAAGATTATTGGCGACTGGCCGGAATCTTTGACGACGTATGGTTGTACGCCACACCTGCTGTCAGGATATTCGACTGGCAAGTAATCACAGAGTTTGATAATACGTATACCGATTCGCAGTTAAGTATTCAGGTAAAAATCAAGGACTACCAAAAGAAGCCAAATGAGAATTATGGATTGAAAGCTTACTTAAAGGATAAAAACGGCAAGATTATCTGTAACTTTTCCGCAGCTCCATTTGAAATGGACGCTGCGGAAAAGACAATACAGTTGCATACCTTGGTACAAGAACCCCGGAAATGGACAGCCGAGACACCCGAGCTTTATACGCTCGGTCTGGAATTATCCAATCCGGCCGGTCTGCAGAAAGACAAGATAGAAACGGTCATCGGATTCAAAAAGACGGAAATCAAAGACGGTGTTTTTTATCTTAACGGTATCCCACTGAAAGTCAATGCACAAAATTCGCACATGCAGCATCCCGAAGAGGGACATATCATGGACGAAGCCACCATACGCAAGGATTTTGAATTGTTGAAACAGTTTAATTTCAATGCCGTACGTACCTCTCACTATCCTCCGGTGAATAAGTATTTGGAACTGGCCAATGAATACGGGCTTTATATCATAGACGAGGTGGGCGATGAAGCCCATGCCTCGGAATGGATTTCAAGTCTCCCGGAATACGAAGAGATGTATCGCGAGCGATGCCGCAGAATGGTGTTACGGGACAGAAACCATCCCTGCGTCTTGTTCTGGAGCGCAGGAAACGAAAGCGGTGAAGGTATCAACATTACCCACACCATTGAAGAAGGGAAATCGCTGGACCCCACCCGCTTCTGGATGTATGGCGGAAATGCATTCTCCCATCCGGCAGAAGATATTATCGGACCCCGTTACCCTACTCCTATGGAACTGGAAATGCAGGTAGGCATAGGAGAGGATTCCCGACCATCGTTTATGGATGAATACTTATCGGTTGCAGGCAATGCCGGCGGTGCCCTGGACGATTATTGGGAAGCCATCTACCGACATCCCCGCCTGATAGGAGGGGCCATCTGGGATTTTGTCAGTCCGGGACTGACCGAACGGATAAGGCAAGTGGACGACCTTTCGCCCTTCCATACTCCCGCCCATCTGATGGGAAATGCCCGCTTGGTGAAGGAAGGAAAGAACACGGTGCTGGACTTGAACGGTCACGACCAATGGGTAGAGGTCTATCGTGCAGACAATGTGGAGTTGAACAGTAATGAACTGACACTCACTTGCAGAATCT
>OHDG01001081.1_pt1 | contig 13220 bp, 12 predicted proteins | sample 1566961 | NCBI WGS metagenome assembly OHDG01 (sample SAMEA3879539, study PRJEB24766) | human gut metagenome | biome: human-associated habitat; feature: feces | place: USA | collected 1985/1987
GATCAATAACGTATTGGGATTCCCGTACATCTTCCGTGGCGCACTCGACACTAGTGCACGTGCCATCAATGAAGAGATGAAACTGGCTGCAGTGAAAGCGATTGCACAACTGGCCAAAGAACCGGTACCCGACGTTGTCAATGCGGCTTATAAGTTGAAACGTACTACCTTTGGTCGGGATTATATCCTGCCGAAAGCTCTTGATCCCAGATTGCTGACTCGTGTATCTTGTGCAGTAGCAAAAGCAGCGATGGATTCGGGAGTTGCCCGTCGGAAAATTACAGATTGGGATGAATATGCCAACCATTTGCGTGAAATGATGGGCTATGACAACAAGTTGCTTCGCTCGTTTACAGATATGGCCAAAGCCAATCCGAAGCGTGTTGTCTTTGCTGAAGCAAATCATATCAATATGCTGAAAGCAGCAGCTGAAGCTAAAGCAGAAGGAATCTGCCAACCTATCTTATTAGGCAACTGGGATTATCTGCATAAACTGGCAGGAGAAGAAAACATTAGCCTGGAAGGTATCGAAATCATTAATATGCGTTCAGACAGTGAAACTGACCGCCGTCATCGATATGCCTCCATCCTTGCCAAGAAGCGCGAACGGGAAGGTGTAACCTATTCAGAAGCTTGTGAAATCATGTTTAACCGGAATGCGTTTGGTATGATGATGGTTGAAACAGGTGATGCAGATGCTTTCATGACAGGTGTTTACAGCCGTTATTCAGAAGTTACGAAACTGGCAGAACAGATTATCGGTATTCGTCCGACTTACAAACACTTTGGTGCCATGCATATCATTTCAGGCAAGAAAGGAACTTACTTCATGGCTGATACCTTGATCAACCGTCATCCTTCTACAGAAGTATTGATTGACATTGCCCGTCTGACACATGATGCAGTCAAATTCTTTGCCCATGAACCGGTGATGGCTATGCTTTCTTACTCAAACTTCGGTGCTGACAAACAAGGTAGTCCGCTAAAAGTACACGATGCCATCGATTATCTGCATACCAATTATCCGGAAATCACAATCGACGGAGAAATGCAAGTCAACTTTGCTCTCAATAAACGGTTACGGGATGAAATGTATCCGTTCAACAAACTGAAGGATAAAGAAGTCAATACTTTGGTATTCCCGAACTTGAGTTCAGCAAACAGCGCTTATAAATTGATGCTCGAGATGGGAAATGTTGAATCTATCGGTCCGATCCAGATGGGATTGAACAAACCGATCCACTTCACGGATGTGGAAAGTTCAACACGCGATATTCTGAACCTGACAACAGTTGCCGTAGTTGATGCGATCGTTCAGGAGCAGATCGACAAAGGGAATAAATAATTCTGTATATACTAGGGACCAAAAATTCATTTCTAGAGGAGTCATGTGGACCAATAGTCACTGCATGGCTCCTTCTTTATCTTATTACATTCACGTTATGCAACTGATCATTTCTCCCGCCAAAACGATGACGGATAAAAGTCCGGTTCAGATGGAAGCTGCGACTAAGCCTCTTTTCCAACATGAAGCCGAAGAAATAGCCTGGCATATGACGCATTTATCCACAGAAGAGTTGAAACGTAGCCTCAAGTTAAGTCCGAAGCTGGCACTCGAAAGCTATAAGCGCTTTCAGGACTTTCATGCGACCGATGTTCCCGGCTTACAAGCCTTACTGGCTTATACTGGAGTTGTCTTTAAGCACATTCATCCGGAAGACTTTACGGCAGCTGATTTCAGCTTTGCGCAACAACATCTGAAGATTGTCTCGATCTGTTACGGATTGCTTTCTGCTTCAGACTTGATCAAGCCTTATCGGATGGAATATGATATTAAGATTCCGGAATTAACGGAAGGTAATATGTATCAGTTTTGGCAAGGAAAGCAAACCCAACCATTAATTGATGCAGTTCGGGCTGATGATGGAATCTTACTGAATCTGGCAAGTCAGGATATCCAACCAGCTTTCTTCTGGAAACAAATAGAAAAGGAAGTCCGCGTGATTACTCCTGAATTCAAGATTCGGAAAGACGGGAAACTGAAAACCATTGTTATTTATGCCAAGATGGCTCGCGGAGAGATGTGCCGGCAAATTATCCGTCAGCACATTCAAGATCCGGAAGCGATTAAAGCTTTTGAATGGGAAGGTTTCTTGTACAGAGAAGATCTTTCCACCGAAAATAATTGGGTATTTTTACAGGAGTAAGTCTTCCAGAAAGTGAATTATTAAGTACCTTTGTTCTATGATGAGAACAAAAGAACAATACAGATATCCGACGGCACTTACAATTGCCGGTTCGGACAGTTGCGGAGGTGCGGGAATTCAAGCGGACTTGAAAACCTTTTCCGCACTGGGTGTTTATGGCATGTCGGCCATTACATCCATAACTGCACAGAATACATTGGGTGTAAGAGGCATTCAACCGATTCTTCCGGAAATACTGAAAGGACAAATAGATGCCGTCTTCGAAGACTTCACCATTGATGCAGTCAAGACGGGAATGCTATATAACAAAGCAGCCATTCAAGTTGTGGCTGCTGCTCTTGACCAATATCGCCCGAAATGGATTATTGTTGATCCGGTTATGATTTCAACCAGTGGCAGCAAGCTGTTGCAAGACGATGCCATTGAAGCGATGGTTGATTTATTGTTTCCCCGGACAACACTGATTACACCCAACATTCCGGAGGCAGAATTCCTGACAGGCATTCAGATTCATTCGATAAAAGATATGGATGAGGCAGCACAATTGTTATTTGCTAAAGGATGTCAAGCTGTATTGATCAAAGGCGGACACCTGGAAGGAGAACAAAGGATTGACCGTTTATATCAGCTCAATCAACCAGCTGTGACTTTTCAGGCGGAAACCGTTCAGACCATTAATACGCATGGAACGGGTTGTACGTTATCATCAGCTATTGCGGCATCATTAGCTTTGGGACATTCTCTGACGGAATCTGTCCGGCTGGCAAAAGAATATGTCCAAAAAGGCTTACTGGCAGGAGCCGATGTAACCGCTGGCCATGGTCACGGACCGATGAATCATCTGTTTGATCCGAAGCCTTTGCAGAAAAGAGTTATTGAATCATGAAACAACTGATTGCCATTACAACTCCAACTTGCTTTCCGGGAGAAGGAAAGATCATCACTTCCCTATTCGAAGCCGGGTTGGAAAGACTGCATCTCCGTAAACCGGATGCCGGAAAAGAAACAATCGCTACGCTGATTCATCAGATTCCGGATCAGTTTTATTCCCGAATAGTGATCCACGATCATTTCTGTTTGGCCAGCGAATATGCCTTAGGCGGCGTTCATCTTAATCGAAGAAATCCGAATGCTCCCGATCACTTTACAGGTAGTATCAGTCGTTCCTGTCATTCCATTCAAGAACTGGATACCTGGAAATCGCTGGATTATCTGTTCTTGAGTCCGATCTTTCAGAGTATATCCAAAGAAGGTTATGGAAATGGTTTCCCGTGGTACGAACTGGAAGAAGCAAGGGAAAGAGGATTTATCAACCCGAAAGTATTTGCGTTAGGAGGAATAGATGCTTCACATATCCGGCAGTTAAAAGGATTAGGCTTTGGTGGTGCTGTTGTATTAGGTGCCTTATGGGGAAAACAACCCGGCGAAAGCGACAGTCGGGAAATCATGGAACGATTCAATCAATTAATAACAGCTATAAAAGAATCATGAATACAACCTACGAAGGAAGTAACCGGTTGATGTTTATTACTAACCGGACAGATCAATATACCGAACAACAAGAAACGCAATGGGTATTGGAAGGCGGATGCCGATGGATTCAGCTTCGGATGAAAGATAATCCATCATTGGAAACAGCCCGTGAACTGGTCAAACTGTGTGCATCTTATCAGGCTCGGCTTTGTATTGACGATGATGTACAAATGGCATTAGAGTCAGGTGCTACGGCCGTCCATTTAGGAAAGAACGACATGCCGGTTGATCAAGCTTGTGAGTTGGTTCATCAATCGGGTAAAACAGATTTTCTGATCGGCGCTACGGCCAATACGTTTGAAGATATTTGTCACGCCGCCCGGCTGGGTGCATCATATATCGGATTAGGTCCGTTCCGTTTCACGCAAACCAAGAAAAAACTAAGTCCGATTCTGGGATTGGACGGATATAAACGAATCCTAGAACAATGCCGGGAAGCGGGCATTACATTGCCGGTTTATGCCATCGGCGGAATTGAGATAGAAGACATTCCTGCCTTGATGAAAACCGGAATAACCGGAATTGCTATTTCCGGCACCATCATTCGTGCTAAAGATCCGGTACAGGAAACTAGAAATCTGATTGAAACTATCTTGAGTTCGCTCTGATAAACAAGAAAAATATATACATTTGCCCCAAACAGACTATTATGGCAACAAACGAAGAACTAATACTACTAAACATCAATGGCACGGATCGCCTGGGTGTAACAGCCAAGCTGACAGAAATCTTGGCGCAGAATAATGCCAATATCCTAGATATTGGTCAGGCAGACATTCATAACAATCTGTCGTTAGGTATTCTCATCCAGTGCGATGCTTCGACTTCCGGAGAGATACTGAAAGAACTATTGTTCAAGAGTTATGAATTGGGTGTGAATATCCGCTTCAAACCGATTTCACCGGAAGACTACAGCAAATGGGTCAGTATGCAAGGACGCAACCGATATATTGTTACTATCTTGGGACGAAAGCTGACGGCCAAACAAATTGCCGGTGTCAGCCGGATTATTGCGGAACAAGATATGAATATTGATGACATCAAGCGATTGACCGGACGTATTCCGCTGGATGAGAATGAACGTACACCCAAAGCCAGCGTAGAGTTTTCCGTTCGTGGTACGCCTAAAGACAAAGAGAAGATGAAAGCGGACTTCCTGAAGCTGGCTACAGAACTGCAAGTGGATATTTCTTTCCAGGAAGACAGTATGTACCGACGGATGCGCCGCCTGATTTGTTTTGATATGGATTCGACTCTGATCGAGACGGAAGTAATTGATGAGTTGGCAATCCGCGCAGGTGTGGGCGACGAAGTCAAGGCAATTACTGAATCAGCCATGCGGGGAGAAATTGATTTCACTGAAAGTTTCCGCCGCCGTTGTGCCTTGTTAAAAGGGCTGGATGTTTCGGTCATGCAGGAAATAGCCGAGAACTTGCCGATCACAGAAGGAGCCGACCGACTGATGCGTGTACTGAAAAAAGTCGGTTTCAAGATAGCTATCCTTTCCGGTGGATTTACTTACTTCGGAAATTACCTGAAACAGAAGTTCGGTATTGATTATGTCTATGCCAATGAGCTGGAAGTAATCGACGGAAAATTGACAGGACGTTACTTAGGAGAAGTAGTAGATGGCAAACGAAAGGCAGAATTGCTGCGGCTGATTGCGCAAGTAGAGAATGTAGATATTCGTCAGACCGTTGCCGTTGGCGACGGAGCTAATGACTTGCCCATGATCAGTATTGCGGGATTAGGTATTGCCTTCCATGCCAAGCCTAAAGTCAAAGCAACGGCCGAACAGTCTATTTCGACAATCGGACTCGATGGAATCTTATATTTTCTGGGTTATAAAGACTCTTATTTGAACGAACATATTTAAATAAACGCGATATGGTTAGACACATTGTAATGTTTAAGTTGAAGGAGTTCGCCTCTCCTGCCGAAAAACAGGCTAAATTAGACGAAATCAAGACAAAGTTGGAAGCCTTGATCGATAAAATTGACGTACTGCGCAGCATAGAAGTTAAGTTCAATTGCAATCCGGCAGAAACTTGGGATTTGATCCTGATTACTGAACTGGATTCACTGGCTGATGTGAGTACATACGCCAATCATCCGGAACATGTAGCCGTGGCTAAAGGAATCATTGGTCCGGTGAAGGCAGACCGGGCTTGCGTGGATTATGAGTTATAATGCGTAGTAAACGGGTTTTATCATGAAAGATTTCAATATAGAAGAGCGGGTAAAAAAGGCCGTTGAAAACTTCGAATCGGGTTATAACTGTGCCCAATCAGTTTTCCTGGCATACGCGGATGTCTTCGAATTGGATTTGGAAATGGCCAAGAGCATGTCGGTTTCATTTGGTGGCGGTATGGGACGAATGCGCGAAGTATGTGGTACCGTCAGTGCCATGTCAATGCTTGCCGGTTTTAGATATCCAGTTGTTGATACGCTAGACCAGGAAGCTCGTACACGCAACTATGCAATTGTTCAGAAGATGGGTAGCTTGTTTAAAGAAGAATTCGGCACTATTATCTGCCGTGAGTTATTGCCTCCAACAGAAGCTTCGCAGACAAGTCCGACTCCGTCTATCCGAAATGCAGCTTATTATTCCAGCCGTCCTTGCGGACATTATGTAGCCAAAGCGGCCGAAATTGCCGGGAAAATGCTGAAAGGCGAACTGGAATAAAATTCATATAGATCAGGTTGGTAGAAGAAGAATTATTCTACCAACTTGATTTGTGATACAATTCCTAATTTCCGTATTTCTTCGAATAAATTTGTATAGGAAGAAATCGCTTTTACATTCACTTTATAGGTAATGACAGACTGATCCTCGTCATACAAACTCTCGAATGAAACGTTCACAATAAAAACGCCGTTCTTCTCCAACAATCGCCGAATCGCTTTCAAGTCAGGCGTTGCCGTTGTACAATGAATAGACAAAATCTTGTTGACTCCATTCAGGAACATTTTCCGTTCCCACTGCTCTACACTCAGAAGTACAAACAAAGTTACCAGCGTAGTAATCAAAGCCGGGACAAACATACCGGCTCCGACAGCCAAACCAATGACGGCTACTACCCAAATACAAGCGGCCGTAGTCAGTCCGTACACACTTCCTTTGCTTTGAATAATGGCTCCTGCGCCCAGAAAACCAATGCCCGAAAGCACTTGTGCGGCAATCCGTCCCGGATCTCCGTTCAGAAAGTTCGGATAGCTTTGCGGAATCCAGATAGAAATCAGCATTGCTGCAGTAGAACCCAAACATATCAACGTAAAAGTACGCAGTCCTGCTTCCCGACGCCGGTACTGACGCTCCAATCCTATCGAAGCTCCTAATACGAAACTGATGAGCAAACGAACCAAAGCTGTCGATGAAGTAATCTCCGTACTGCTCAAAATAGCATTCAGACTATCCCACATCTTTCCTCCTTTTTCTATAAAAACAAACCTATTGCCTATTTGGTTTCAGATTCGCCCAAAGAATAACAGCCGGACTTCCTTGTGTCGGATGTCCGGCTGCTCGTCTATAATGAGATGAATGATCACTTCTTCAAACTCAACTGTATTTCCAGTTTGGTAGTCTCTTTCAAGACATCCGGCATCTGTTCCAGTATCGGTTTCACTACAGGCGAAATATCTTCGGGCAGAATACCAATTACCTTATCCCGCAAGAAATCTGAAGTCAATAATGAAAGAATAGCCTTTGCTTCGTCGGTCGCCAAGCCAATCTGAACGGCATCGGCTGTCAGCGAATAGGTCATCGGTATTCCTTCCATCAGATACATTTGCATGTCAACCAGCATACTTACCATATCCGAGATGCTGGCACGTGTACTCAATATCTGTGTGATATGCAACTGCACATAGATTTTATTGTCTTTGATATAATAATGAGCCAAGTTGATCGGCGAAGTCTGCCAATCGCTAGTTCCTTTCTTCTTATAAGAAGCTACGATATTTCCGTCTTCCAGAAAAGTAACCGATTGCAATGCTTCTGCTACCATTGGAGACAATAAAGCACTCGCCATAGCACCTACTGCACTTGTCGGTAATTCCTGTCCGCCGACATTGATCTTTTTCCCTGATTCCCAAGTCATGGAAATTGCATTTTCGCTAGCAACATTCCAAGTTCCTACAAAATTATTGGCAGGCATCTTCACCTGGATAGCCAACGTCATCTTATCTTTCGACACTTCCCCTTTGTAAGTAAGCTGACGGTTATTCTGATTGTCAGTTCCTTCAAACGTATAAGCCGTTCCTTCCGCATTCAAAGTCAAAGGGACATTCGTCAAAGTCGTCGGAACTTCTCCCGGAACTACACCAGGAGCACCAATGGCAATATCATGCAAATCCTCAGAAGGGAAAAGAGTATTCGAATCCAACAAGCCATCTAACGTAATTGTTGCTCTTTCTCCGTCGTAAGTCAAGAAATGTACTTCCTTACCATACATAGGTTCTCCACTATACGTCAGGATCAAATCATCTCCACTAAAGTAACGATTCGCGTCTTTTCCTAGACCAGGTAAGTCATCCTTACAAGATGAACATAAGCCTATGACCAAAAGCGCCATACATAAATACCATACTCTCTTCATCATAATTCCAATTTTTATTATTCGTATTTCATTTATTGTAATCAGAAACGTTGAATAGCAAATGTAAGGATTTGTTTGAATAAGTAAATCAGAAAGGCACGTTTTTTAGCCTTTATTCTTATAAAATAAGGGGTAAAAAAATTCCAGTCCACTCTCCTATTTTTTCTTTTCCCTAATCCAAAACATTAGTTCACGACGTGAACTACTTAATCCACGGCGTGAACTAAGTAATCCACACCGAGAACTAAGTAATCCACGGCGTGGATTAAAGAATTGAATACCGGATTTATCTGTTTGATCCGTAAGAATTCAAAGAATGAGTCCGCAACCATAAAAGAAAGAAAAAGGCATAAAAAAACCTGCTCCCGTCAGTCCGGAAGCAGGCCTTCTATAAATCAACGTCTCTTCAAAGAAGATTAACGGATAAACTTAACAGATTGCTTAACACCATTAGCTTCAACAACAACAATATAGATACCTTTTGCCAAATTAGCTGTTGAGATATAAGCATCACCGGCAATTGTTCCATTAGCCATCATAGCACCTGTGATGCTATAAATCTGATAGCTAGCCTTATCTGCATTCAATACACGAATAGCATTTGCTGTCGGAATTACTTTCACGTCAGAAACCTGAACACTTTCATTGCTTGTGATAACACCGGCAATATTAGAAGTGAAGTAAGCCGTTGCAAAACTTGTTTCTCCTTGGATTACATCAACTGCGATCTTCTTGCTTCCTGACAGATCTGCGGTAGCACGTACTAAATAAGCACTTCCGTCTGCTACAATATCTATATCTGCAATAGCATTTGTACCGGACATGTAGGGAGAGACTTTGATTGAAGCGATTACTTCTCCCTCTTTTCCACTTTCCTGCTTTGCAATAGTCAATTCATAACGGGTAGCCTTACCTTCATTTGCTAGTTCATTTACTACACGAGTTACGACACCATTAATAGCAGATTTCGTATCCGCAGTAATATTCTTTGTATAGTCTGTCATTGTAATAATAGTGGATTCACTATATTTACCGGCATCAGAAAAATCCTTTTCGTATTCATATTTATCAATTTTCAAAACTAAATCTTGTTCGGTCTCCTGATTCAACTCAAAAGTATATCTATCCCATTCATTGGCAGTACCATTTTCATAGGAAGTGACATCAACTTGAGATATAAAGATTGGAGATTCCAAATTAAGAACGACATTCGCTTTACCCAACGTTACTTGATTCTCGTCAGGTAAAATGCCATATAATGTAGCGGGTAAACCTGTTGGTAAAAACATTTTAGCAATATCTAGTTGCACCAAATAATTCATATCTGGTAATTGAGGAAAATCAGGTTTAACTGCAGTAATTATTTTAAATATATCCTTCAAGCCATCTCCAATTATCAAATTTCCATTCAGCATCAATGTTTGTTTATCTTGAGCTAATGAAAAATCAATTAAATCTTTACTTTCTCCTTTAAAAAGAGATATATTCACATCTAAAGAAAATGGTAATGAATTATCAGGTTCAACAATTTCTGATTTAAAAGTTATTTTGGCAACTTCTCCCATTTTTCCAGATGAGACTACAATTGCTTCGGGAAGATCTATCGATAAAGGTTTTCCTGCAACTGTAATTAATGGTATATCTTTATTATGATAACCATCAAAAGTTACTTTTAAATTACCTAAGAATGCACCAGCTTCTGCTGAAATACCAGTAGTGTTTACAATAATTGAATCAGGTTTTACAACAGCTTCTCCTTCTGTAGAAGCTGCACGTAAACTGCTTGATTCCAAAACAGGAATACCACTTAATGTATTTGCATTCAATTTCGGTGTTGCCCAACCTAAGATATCAATACCAGCTTGTTCCTTGATTTGTTCAAATACTACGGGCAAAAGTTCTTTTTTAATCGCTTCTTCTTGAGACTTCGTCAGCTGTTGAGAAGTTTGGGCAGAAAGATTTCCTACCGGTGCAGCCATAAATAAAGCTGCCATTACAGATGTAAAAAAGTTTTTCATACGCTTATTTTTTTAATAACTATACTGCTAAAGTACTATTTAAATCCTAATCGTTTTCAATTGAATACTTAAAAAATCTATTTGTTGAAATATATACCAGCAAATCTAAACAAAAGAACAATAAAAAAGGGAAAACCATAACTTTGGTCTTCCCTAACTTAATTTTATATGAATGTCTTCGATTACTTTTTAAAGACTAAGCCTACTTCTATTTCTTTAGCAGATGCCATTACCTGATCAACCATAGCTAATATAGATTGGATAGTTTCATCTTGAATATTTCCAACTAAAGGTTTTGCTACTTCCCAAACCTTTACCAAAATATCTTTGTTCAAATAAATAGTAGTCAAACCATCTTCCTCCTTTACTTGGAGAGGTATGGTATAATAGTCACCTTCAACTGTCAATAGTCCTAAGATTGTTTCCAGATCAATATTCTCCGGTAAGATATTCAATCCACTCAAAATGGTTAAAGCATCTTTATGCACAGCTAAATAAAGAACATTCTCCTTTTCATACCAAGTTAAATAAGACTTGATCATTTCTTGCAGTTTTGCAGGCGGCATAACAGTTTCTTCAGAAGCACCTACCTTTTTAAAAGAGAAAGAAAATGTTCCTTCTTCTCCCAATTCAACAGAAACTGATTCAACTTGCTGAGCGATCAGCTGACCAAGAAATGAAGTAGCCATTCCTTTCAGTATCGCATCCTGCTCTGTGTTTCCAGTATTGATTTCAAAATAAGTTTGTGCCATCAAACTTTCTCCAGAAATAAAATTCAAATCCATTGTTCCAGTTAAAGAAGATGTTAATGTACGAGAAATAGCAGCAGTCAGTTTACCGTTTTCAATTGTTCCTGAAACTTTCACATTACAAGTTGTAGCAGTCGATTCTCCTTCGAAAGCATAACCTGCATCCGTTTTTGTCAATGTAGCATCTACAGAAACGGAACTTTCGCCTGCAACCACATTATTTAAAATGATTGTTGCTTTATCTACAGAAACAGCATTGACCGAGATCGTTCCTGATGTTGAAACAGTTCCGATAGAAAGTTTATCAGATGTATAGTCTTTAGAAATTTCTTTCCATGCATCATCTGTTCCACCCTTTTCATCATCGCTACACGAAGTCACCAATGTCAACATACACAGCAATGAAAACAAATATATCAAACTTTTTTTCATAAAACAAATCTTTAAGTAATGATTAAACATTTATAGAATATAAGTATTTACCAACAATTGGGCTTATGTGTCATGATGTCCAACACTAAATGATCGGTCTCTTCCATTCCTTTTGAACCAATTGATGTCAGATTACGAATAGAACGATCCACATCTTCATCAATAATACCTTCAACAGAAGTAACAACCTTGTTTTCCATCGCCATCATGGCAGAAAGCATGGCCGTAGAAACACCGCTTGTTACTTTCATCGCACAACTGGGTTTCGCTCCATCACAAATCATACCAGTGATATTTCCAATCATATTCTTGATAGCATACGTAATCTGTGTAGCTGTTCCTCCCATTAACCAAGTAATACCACAACTGGCACCTGTGGCAGCAACAACACATCCGCATAAAGCAGACAGTCTACCCAAACTCTGCTTCATATAAATAACCATTAAATGGCTTAACATCAAAGCACGGATCAGCTGTTCTTCAGAGCACTTCATATCTTCGGCAAATGAAACGACCGGAAGAGTCGCTGCTATTCCCTGATTTCCACTTCCCGAGTTACTCATCACCGGAATCATAGCGCCGTCCATTCGGGCATCACAAGCAGCAGCTGTCAGTCTTAACATGTGCGTATAAGAAGAATCACCCAGATACTTTTTCCCAATCGGACCGGAAATAGTTTTACTTACTGCATGTCCGAATTGTCCTTTGACCGATTCTTCGGCAGCTTTCTTATTCAAACGAGCTGTATCCAAAATGAAACGGATTTCATCCAACGGTGTATGAATGGCAAAATCATAGACAAGATCAAATGAAAGTTTCAGTTCATCATCTTCACCTTCATCTGTATGCTCCAGGCTTTTTCTTTCATCTAGTAATACTTGATCATCTTTTGCACAATAGACAAAGCGTGTATGTTCATGAGCAATGACAGCTACTGATTTAGAGTCTCCAGCCTGACAAACCACTTCTATATAAAGCTTATCTACATTTTCTTTCAGAGCGATATGGATAACTTGATCATGTATTAATTGTTTACCTGCTTCCAAAGCTTCAGGTGTAACGTCTTTCAAGACCTCCAATTCGTATGAGGATTTACCAATCAATACTCCCAACGCAATGGCAATAGGCAAACCAACCATTCCTGTTCCTGGAATACCAACGCCCATAGCGTTCTTCAAGATATTGGCACTCAAATAAACATCTATCTTTTCCGGTTTTGTACCTAACAATTCAGCAGCCTTTGCTGCAGCCAAGGCAACAGCTATTGGTTCTGTACAACCGATTGCCGGAATCACTTCCTGGTGAATCAGTTTTAAGATTTGATTTTTGGTTGTATCATTCATTTCTTCAGATTCTTTGATTATTCAGGTGGCAAATGTACAGAAAAACCTGTTTCAAACACCTTCTTCCTATTATAAAAGTAACAAATGTATGTTTTCTTCCGGCTTTTCCCGCCTTCAATGAAGGACTTTCTGAACGAATGTGATTTCTTCCTGGAAAATATTTTCCATCATGCGTATGGATTTCTGTTATTTTCATCGTTAATTTGTACGTAAATATATAAATGGGTATTTATGAAGCGGATTTTACTATTCTTTTTATTTCTTTGCTTGTCTCTGAATCTCCTCAGTGCAGCAGAACATTTATTCCAAATACGCGGTCGCATCATTGATAAACAAACAC
>OHDG01001082.1_pt1 | contig 13211 bp, 10 predicted proteins | sample 1566961 | NCBI WGS metagenome assembly OHDG01 (sample SAMEA3879539, study PRJEB24766) | human gut metagenome | biome: human-associated habitat; feature: feces | place: USA | collected 1985/1987
CTGAAAGCAAGACCTTCCTTGGAAACCTGTGAATCCGGTCTGAATACTATTTCACCCGACAGAATATTTTCCTGATCTCCAACAAGAATTGCCTTTGCATAATACTTATTACTATCAGTTGTTGCAAGACGTATCTTTCTTATAGGTGCTCTTGACTTATCATTCATTGCATTAGCAATATCAACTTCCTCAGCATCAAAATAATCTTTCTCAATAATCATATTCAACACTTCTTTCTATATTATGATATACTTATGTGATAATTTATGGTTAATACTCCTTACATAACGCAGGGAGTTATCCATCCTGACGGCTCCCATTAACTGATTATAACTTAAATCTGTAGCCAACACCCCATATTGTTTCAATATACTGTGGCTTGCTTGTATCAAGCTCAATCTTTTCTCTTATCTTCTTAATATGAACTGTAACTGTAGCTATATCACCGATAGAATCCATATCCCATATTTCCTTAAATAATTCTTCTTTAGTATATACATGATTAGGATGCTCAGCAAGGAATGTAAGAAGATCGAATTCCTTTGTTGTAAATATCTTCTCCTCACCATTAACAAATACTCTTCTTGCAGTCTTATCAATCTTGATACCACGTATTTCAATTATATCATTCTCTGGCTGCGAGCTGTTAATAAGTCTTTCATATCTTGAAAGGTGAGCCTTAACTCTTGCCACAAGTTCACTTGGACTAAATGGCTTAGTCATATAATCATCAGCACCTACACCAAGACCTCTTATCTTATCAATATCTTCTTTCTTGGCTGATACCATTATAATAGGTATATTCTTAGTCTCTCTTACCTTCTTGCATATCTCAAATCCGTCAATTCCCGGAAGCATAACATCAAGTATGCAGATGTCATATTCTCCGTCAAGTGCTTCTGCAAGTCCGCTTGTACCATCTTTGCATATTGTTACTTCAAATCCACTTAATTCAAGATAATCCTTTTCAATATCTGCAATTGCTTCCTCGTCTTCTACTATTAATACTTTGCTCATAATCTCATTCCTCATCTTTCTATAATCTGTTATTCTTTAGGCTGTGGGTTCTGCACATTATATTTGAGTAAATTCAAATGCATTGTAGTGCCTTCTCCTTCAACACTCTCTGCCCATATCTTTCCTTTGTGGTCCTCAACAATCTTCTTAACAATTGCAAGGCCTATACCACTTCCACCATGCTTGCTGTTTCTTGATTCATCAGTTCTATAGAAACGCTCAAATATTCTCTCAACATCTTTAGCTGCAATGCCAATACCGTTATCTGAGAATATTGCATGAATGTAGTCACCTTCATCGTACAGGTCAATCTTAATCTTTCCCTGTCGTCCCTCAGCCATATACTTAACCGAGTTACTTATAATATTATTAACAACCCTCTTTAGCTGCTCCGGATCAACATTCATATATGCCGGCTCAGTAAGATGGTCATTATATTCCAGTTCAATCTGGCTTGCCTCAAGCTCAGTGCCTATCTCTTCACAACAGTCTCCAAAATAGTCACTTACATTACATCTGACAAATGTATATGGAACCCTGTTAGTATCAAGCCTTGAATATATAGTAAGCTCATCAATCAGCTTGTCCATATCATTAACCTTGTTAGCAATAGTCTGGATATACTTAGCCTGCTTTTCAGGCGTGTTGGCAATTCCGTCACGCAAGCCTTCCACATATCCTTTAATAGCCGTAAGCGGTGTCTTTAAGTCATGTGAAATATTTCTGATAAGCTCCTTTTCCTCGGCATCAGACTTAATCTTATCCTCCGCACTCTGCTTAAGTACGACTCTCATCTCCTCAAAATCCCGGCATACATCTCCGATTTCATTATTAGATACCTTTGGCATCTCGAAATCCATATTGCCTTCTTTAATATTATCAGTTGCAAGCTTCAGCTTATTAAGTGGCTTAACAATAGAACTGTATATCCACAGAGTAAGTCCAAGACTTGTAATAATTAACACCATAATTATAACAAATATAACCTGCATTATAAATGTCTTAACCTGTGGAAGAATCTGTTTCAATGAAGTAACAATTGACACGCTGTAAAAATTATCTTCTGAATCCTTAAAATTAAGCTGTTTTATAAGACTCTGGTACTCTCCCCCCTTGTAAGTTCCAACATCAGAAACATTCTCTTCATCAGCAGAATAATCAGGAAGAATCTTTACAATTTCGCTGTCTGGTGCTTCTGTTGAATTATATATAATAATTCCATTCCTTCTTACAACAAGACAGGACATCTTAGATGACAGCTCTCCTGATAATTCATCAAGATATTCCTTATTAGTAAACTGCTCCGGCGAAGTATCAACCTCCGTCTTCATATCCTTATATATGCTGTCAGTAATCTTTCCAAAAAGTATTATAGGTGAATATACGCCAACGAGAATTGCCCCATCATCTACATTATATGTTCTCTCAATGCTTTCCTTCTGTACACAATACAGACCTCCCAGAGCAAGACCACTCAGAAGCACAGGAAGTATAACCATAATACAGAAAGAAATATACAACTTATTCTTTAGCTTCATAATTAACCCCTTTTCCTCTCAATACTACCATATACAGGGATATTTGTAACATTACAAATGTATTAATTTTATTAAATATAAATTAAAACAGCTGTAACGGAATATCCGCTACAGCCTGCAATTAACCTATCTTGAGCCTGAACTTCTGAAGTTCTCTCTCTGAATCAACTCTTTTAATAATTCCACCAAGGTTAGTAATCTTTCCTTCAAAATCCTCATAACCTCTCTGGATATACTCAATATCATCAATCTCTGATATACCATCTGCTGCGAGCGCAGCAATAACAAGTGCCGCACCAGCTCTTAAATCCGGAGCATTAAGCTGCACACCACAAAAACTTTTAACACCTTCAATATAGGCTGTGTTACCCTCAACCTTAATCTTGGCACCCATTCTTCCAAGCTCATCTACATATTTGAATCTGTTCTCAAATATGCTCTCAGTTACCATACTTGAACCTTCAGCAAGTGCAAGTACAACTGAAATCTGTGGCTGCATATCCGTTGGAAATCCAGGATATGGCAAAGTCTTAACATTAGTACTCCTAAGTGTACAGCCCTCTGCTATAACTCTTAAGCTGTCATCACCTTCCTCAATCCTGCATCCCATCTCAATTAACTTTGCAGATATTGATTCCATATGCTTAGGAATAATATCCTGAATAACAACATCACCATGTGTAGCTGCTGCTGCCATCATAAATGTTCCGGCCTCAATCTGATCCGGAATAATAGAATAAGTACATCCGTGAAGTCTCTTAACGCCTTTGATACGGATTACATCAGTTCCTGCACCTTTAATGTTAGCACCCATAGAATTAAGGAAATTCGCTACATCAACTATATGCGGTTCCTTAGCCGCATTTTCCAGAATAGTGTCTCCCTCTGCCATACATGAAGCCATCATAAGGTTAATTGTTGCACCAACTGTTACAACATCAAAATAAACATGAGCTCCTGTAAGCTTCTCTGCCTTTGCATGTACAACTCCACAATCTATATCAACATCCGCACCAAGTGCCTTAAAGCCCTTGATATGCTGGTCAATTGGACGGCTTCCGATATTGCATCCTCCTGGGAGTGCAACATGAGCCTCATTGTACTTACCAAGTAAAGCACCTAACAGATAGTAAGATGCTCTTATTTTTCTTATATAATCATATTCTACATTGGTATCACAGATTGAACCACCATTTATCTGAACGGAATTGTTATAAACATACTTAACCTTAGCACCAATTCCTTCTATAGCCTGAAGTAAAACTCTTGTGTCTCTAACATTAGGTACATTTTCAATTGTTACAGTATCATCTGTCATAATTGCTGCTGCAAGAATACCTAAAGCTGCATTCTTCGCACCACCAATGGAAACTTTTCCTCTGAGTGGCACTCCACCCTTGACAACATATTGTTCCATATAGCACCTCTAAACATAATAGTCACATCTTATAAAGTATATCACAGAACTTTGATTTGTAAAGATTTTCGTTGCAAATACATTTATAAAAATATGGCAAATTCACCCTTGTTATAATTATATGCAAAAAATTGCAATTTGTCACATAACAAAGGCTGTCCTTTATCAGGGCAGCCTTATAAAAATATCCGGTAATTTTATCACTCTAGTACTTATTAACATAGTTAAGCGGATTAACAGGAGAACCTCCAACCCATATTTCAAAATGAAGATGCGGGCCTGTACTGTAGCCTGTATTACCTGATGCGGCAATAGCCTGTCCCTGTGATACGCTCTGTCCAACGCTTACATTTATAGAACTAAGATGGCCATATCTTGTCATTGTTCCGTTACTGTGCGTTATATCTACGCAATATCCATAATCAGCAAACCATCCTGCTCTTGTTACAGTTCCTGCTGCTGCTGCTGTAACTGTTGTTCCCTGTGTTACAGACCAGTCAACACCTTTATGAAGACTTCCCCATCTGTAGCCATATCCTGACGAGAACGAACCTCCAGCTACCGGCTTTAAATATGTTGGAGGGGTAAGTGTTCCAACCGCAATAGTCTTAGGAACAGATTCCTTAATAATATCTTCCTTTACATATGTTCTTCCAGTCTCATTACCATTAGTATAAGTAACCTCTGCTATTACTGCTCTGTGTCCTACAGTGCCTTCAGATATAACAGTATTGGTTCCTCTGTAATTAGTATTATCATCCTCATAATTAGGCTCTGCTTCGTAATCCTCCTCATAACTCATCTGATAAGTTGTTATAACTGATATCTCTGACTTTGGAACAGTAATAATTATTGAGTCTCCTGGTGCAATAACACTATTCTCTGTCAGATTAGAATTAAGACTTAATAACTCTGATATTGTAAGTCCGTTATTCTGGGCAATAACTGATAAAACATCTCCTGCCTGAACAGTATATACTGTCTTTTCAGCATGCTCCTTAGTTATATTTTCATAGGCATCTGTAACTGAAGTTGTTACAGCATTATCTGCCGGTACTTCAACAACAACCACATCATTACTGAAACCAATACCTGTAAGCCCGTCTCCGTCAGCAACAGTTTGCCCATCCTGTGATACCGCTGTACCACTGATAGCTGATGAAACAATCTCTGCTGCTGTACTTTCTTTAGCCTTCTCATTAACTGAAACAGTATAAGTTCCTGTAGCAGCATCAAGTGTATCAAGAGACACTGTAAATGCATTGTTCGGATCATACTTCTGTATCAGCTTCTCAAATAACTTTATTACATCTTCCTTAGACTCCAATGTAACAACGAAATCTCCAAGTCTTACTGTATAATACATATGGAAATCAACATCCATAACATTATCGAACATATAACTGTAAATAGCGCCTGACAACTGATTCACACTCATTCTTTGTGCAACAGTCCTGCTTTCTTTATTAATCTCAATGTCAGGATCCATATACACAACATCACTATACTGTGCACTTAATTCCTGTCTTGCTGAAGCAAGAGCAATAATAACCTCTTCTTCAGTGTTGGCTGCACCAACCTTCATGCCATTAATTGTTATACTATAATAATCAGCTTCCGTTTTTAATAAATTTTTAGTCAAAAATGGAATTGCTATAATACAGACAAGGCTCGCAACTGTCATTGTGTTAATCATTGTGAGCTTCATTCGTCTGCCATATCTTGACAAGCGTTCCATGAGTTCCTCCAAATACTATGTTAATATATAGTTATCTTCTTGTAATATATTTGTAACAATTTCGTAACAATTATACTAACACAGGATATTTGGTTTGTAAACCCTATTTTTTCTTTCTGGAAGATTTTGGCTTAGAAGGCTTCTGTACGGAATATCCGAACTTACCTATGAAATCACCAAGTCCATAATATCTTCCATGCGAATATGCAATAAGGTCTGCGTCTGACAAATGCAGTGTTCCCTTCTCGTCTAACAGGCTTTCATCTACATTTACAGCCATAACCTCTGCTATAAACATATCGTGGCTTCCAAGCTCTAACACCTGCTTTACCTTACATTCGATATTAACAGGGCTTTCTGCAATTGCCGGAGCTTCAATCTTAACTGACGGTGCTGCTGTAAGATGCATATCTGCAAATTTGTCAACGTCCCTGCCAGATTTTACTCCACAATAATCAGTGGCTCTCGCAAGCTTTCTTGTTGTAAGATTAATAACGAATTCTCCTGTTTCCTTAATAATGTCATGGCTGTAGCGTTCTTTTCTTACAGATATCGAAACCATCGCCGGATCAGAGCATACAGTTCCTGCCCATGCAACCGTAATAATATTAGGCTTCTCTCCTTTTCTTGCACAGCTTACCATAACAGCAGGCACAGGATATAGCATATTGCCGGCTCTCCATGTCTGCTTCTTAGCTTTCTCGTTCTTCTTTATCTTCTCACTCATGCGTTAAGTGCCTCCTTAACATGATGGTATCCTTCCAGTATAATAGCCGCATGGTCTGCTGCCAGCCCATCGCCGTCAACAACCTTATATGTGCGGTTCTTAAGAATACCTTTTCTATAGGTAACTTCCACCCTTGCACAGATATTAATATTCTTATCAGCATTGGACAGCCTGCACAGCCATTCTTCCTTAATAAGTGACTTATCCTCTGTCTTATTAACCAGTTCATCTGATATATCAAACCATCCGGCCTCTCTTGCATCATCACCAGCCTGAGCCTTCTGGCTGCCTTCATCTATCAATGCAACAAATGCTGTTGTAATAATCCTTGTTCTTGGGTCACGGTCATAATCGCCATATGATTTAAGCTGTTCTGCTTCAATATCATGCAGACCAGTTTCCTCCTGAAGCTCTCTTAAAGCCGCATCATATAGATTCTCTTTAAACTCAACAAAGCCTCCCGGACACGCCCACAATCCAATACATGGATGATTTCCTCTTTTTATAAGAAGAATTCTCTTAACCTGTGAATCTTCCTTTGTAAATACAAGCGTATCCACAGTGTTGCATGGATTCTGATATTTATCAGGGTCGTATTTGTCAAGGAAAACAGCCAGACTATCACCAGCTTTATTAAGTTCTCCCGTTCCCACAAAACATTTATTCTGCTCTTCACTTAAATATTTCATCGTTTCTCTCCCTTACCTGCACCAAACCATTTAATTCTTGTATCCTTTGCTCCACAGAACTTCCTGTGTATGAAATCATCCAGCACCTCATTAAAGCTGCAGAATTTATCTACAAGTACAATAACAAATGTTTCTTTATATTTTGGTGGTGTAACTGTCAATGGAAACATATGCTTTGCAATCATGTCTCCCTCTTTTTCTGTTATATCAAAATACTTTCCTGCATTCTTAAGTGCCTTTGTAGGATGCTCAAAACCATGAAGTCTCTCACCCTTCCCAGGCGAATACTTGTGCCAGTCGTACAGAAACAGGTCATGTAAAAGTCCTGCCTTAGCTCCTGCCTTCTCATCAAGATGTAATTTCTTGCACACAAGATAATTATAATAAGAAACATGTACACTGTGCCCGAAAAGGCTTGTACGTCCATGATGCGAATATTTCTTCATACTCTGTATCACATCATCTGAAAACAGCTTATTCATCCTGTTCTTATATTCCCTGCCAGACTCATTCTGCTTAATGTGTCCTAACTTATATCTATTACATATTCTGTCAATCGCATTAGAATATTCATCCTTCTTGATTCTCTCCTTGTATACCGGTCTTATGCTTCTCCCTTTGTAAGAATTAATCTTAACTGACATATTAATCTCCATTCCTGCCCATAAACATAATCTCATAATCTTGTACATGCGGCATTAAAATCACCTTGAAAATTATATCATAAAAGCCTGTACATTTGCATAAATATAATTATTAATATATTCAACATTTAAGTTGTATGATTATAGAAATTGTGCTAAACTATGCACATAATCACTTGCATTTTTATGCAGAAATATGATTCGGAGGAGAATATAATATGGATGGTAATGTTATAGTTGGACAGTCAGGAGGACCTACTTCTGTTATCAACTCAAGTCTTGCTGGGGTATATAAGACAGCCATAGACAGAGGAGCTAAGAAAGTTTATGGTATGCTCCACGGTATTAAGGGACTTCTTGATGGTCAGTATGTTGACCTTTCAGAGAAGATTAACTCTACAATGGATATTGATTTATTAAAGAGAACACCTTCATCTTATCTTGGTTCATGCAGGTACAAGCTCCCTGAGATAAGCGAAGACAGAGAAACATTTGATAAGATTTTCAAGATTCTTGATGATCTTGATATCAAATATTTCTTCTATATTGGTGGTAACGACTCAATGGATACTATCAAGAAGTTATCTGATTACGCAATCGTTACCGGAAGCGATATTAAATTCATGGGTGTACCTAAGACTATTGATAATGACTTAGCTGTTACAGACCACACACCAGGATTTGGTTCTGCTGCCAAGTTTATCGCAGCTACTATGAAGGAAATCATCAGAGATGGTCTTGTATATGATTATCCTACAGTTACTATTGTAGAGATTATGGGACGTAACGCTGGATGGCTTACAGCCGCTGCTGCTCTTGCAAAGAGTGATGACTGCGAAGGTGTAGACCTTATCTACCTTCCAGAGAAAGTATTTGATATCGACCATTTCATGGCAAGAGTTAAAGAAATTGCAGCTAAGGGCCGTTCAATGGTTATCGCTGTTTCAGAAGGTATTAAGGTTGCTGACGGAAGATATGTATTCGAACTTTCAGAGCATGTAGAATTCGTAGATGCATTTGGTCACAAGCAGCTTGCTGGTTCAGCTAAATTCCTTGCTAACAAGATTGGTGCTGAACTTGGCATCAAGACTCGTGCTATCGAGCTTTCAACACTTCAGCGTTGTGCAGCTCATATGACAAGCCGTACAGATATCACAGAAGCATACAACGTTGGCGGTGCTGCTGTTAAGGCTGCATTTGAAGGCGAGACAGGTAAGGTTGTTGTTCTTAAGAGAGTTTCTGATGATCCATATATGTGCATCACAGAGACTAATGATGTTCACCAGATTGCTAACATCGAGAAGAAAGTTCCTCTTGAGTGGATTACAGATGATGACTTCGTAACAGACGACCTCATCCACTACATCAGACCACTTATCCAGGCTGAGCTTTCACCAATCATGGTAGACGGTCTTCCAAGACATCTTAATATTAATGCATAATAATAATCTTATTACATAATAAAAAGCAGGTAGGATTTTCCTCACCTGCTTTTTTGTTTCTGTCTACGCTGATATGCTCTTACCAGTATACAACTGATAATATCTGCCCTTCTCTTCCATGAGCTGGTCGTGCGTTCCACGCTCGATAATTCTTCCCTGTTCCATAACCATAATACAGTCTGCATTGCGGACTGTAGAAAGTCTGTGTGCAATAACAAATGATGTTCTTCCTGACATAAGCGCATCCATACCCTTCTGGACAAGTCGCTCTGTTCTTGTATCAATAGATGAAGTAGCTTCATCAAGAATAAGTACAGGTGGGTCTGCTACCGCTGCTCTTGCAATTGCAAGAAGCTGTCTCTGTCCCTGGCTTAAATTAGCACCTCCACCATGAAGCACAGTATTATAGCCATCCGGAAGTCTCTTGATGAATCCATCAGCATTGGCAAGTCTTGCTGCTGCGATGCATTCCTCATCACTCGCCTCAAGCCTCCCATATCTGATATTATCCATGATTGTACCCGTAAAGAGGTTAGTATCCTGAAGAACGATACCAAGGCTTCGTCTTAAATCATTTTTCTTAATATTGTTGATGTTAATTCCATCATATCTGATTTTACCATCCTGAATATCATAGAACCTGTTGATAAGATTAGTAATTGTAGTTTTTCCTGCTCCGGTACTTCCGACAAATGCAATCTTCTGTCCCGGTGTAGCATACATTTTAATATCGTGAAGTACCATTTTGTCCGGATTATAGCCAAAGTCAACTCCGTCAAATGTTACATCACCAGCAAGTCTTGTGTACTCTGCACTACTGCCGTCCTTTGCCGGCTTCTTCCATGCCCACATCTCAGTATTTTCTTTAGTCTCAATAAGCTCATTGTTCTTGTTGTATCTTACATTTACAAGCTCAACGAAACCTTCGTCAACCTCCGGCTTCTCGTCACATAACTCAAATACTCTTCCGGCACCAGCCATCGCCATAACGATACTGCTCACCTGCTGGCTTATCTGTGTTACAGGCTGTGTAAAGCTCTTGTTAAGACTTAAGAAAGCAACAAGTGTACCAATTGTAAGTCCTGAAAAATCACTCAGAGCAAGAATACCACCAACTATTGCACATAATACATAGCTGATATTACCTATATTACCATTAACAGGCATTGTGATATTAGCAACCTTGTTAGCGTTATTGGCACTCTCACGAAGCCTGTTGTTAATCTCCTTAAACTGCTCAATACTTTTATCCTCGTGGCAGAACACCTTGACAACCTTCTGTCCTTCCATCATTTCTTCGATATAAGCGTTAACCTTACCGATATCCTTCTGCTGCTCAACGAAATATTTTCCGGAAAGTGCACTCAGCTTGGAAGTTACATAAAGCATAATAACAACCATCACAACCGATACAATTGTAAGCGGAATATCAAGCACAATCATACTTACAAATGTAGATACAAGTGTAATGCATGAATTGATGACCTGAGGTATACTCTGACTTATAAGCTGTCTTAATGTGTCGATATCGTTAGTATATACTGACATGATATCGCCGTGTGCATGAGTATCAAAATACTTAATAGGAAGTGACTCCATATTAGTAAACAGCTCTAATCTCAACTTCTTTAAAGTTCCCTGACCAACATTTACCATAATTCTGTTGTAGCAATATGAACATAATACACCGACCATAAGAACTGCAGCGAGCTTAATAAGTGCGCCTGCAAGCGGTGCATAATCATGTACTGCTGACTGTGTCAGCGGAATAATATAACTGTCAATAAGCTTCTGGATAAACAGCGTTGCTATCAGTGTTGTAAGTGCTGAAACAAGAATGCACACAAGCACTGCTATACACGAAAACTTGTAATTCTTTAAAATATATCCAAGCAGCCTCTTCATAAGATGAAGTGGATTTTCTTTATTCTTCTTATTCTTCATATCAATATTCTTATCCATATGCTGCCTCCTATTCTCCTGCCTCGTCAAAATCACCGCCGCCCTGTGTCTGGACCTCGTAGATTTCGCGGTAAACTTTATTGTTCTCAACAAGATTTTCATGAGTATCAAAACCACTCACACAGCCATTCTCAAGCACCAATATTCTGTCTGCGTCCTGAATACTTGAAATTCTCTGTGATACGATAATCTTGGTAGTTCCTGGTATCTTTGTTGCAAATGCTTTCTTAATCTTAGCGTCTGTGGCTGTATCAACAGCACTTGTTGAATCATCAAGAATAAGAACCTTCGGGTGCTTAAGCAGTGCTCTTGCGATACAAAGTCTCTGTCTCTGACCACCGGAAACATTGCTTCCCCCCTGCTCAATCCATGTATTGTATTTATCAGGCATTCTCTCGATAAATTCATCTGCACAGGCCTGACGGCAGGCTTCTATGCAATCCTCCTCAGACGCATTTTCATCGCCCCATCTCAAATTATCAAGAATAGTTCCTGAGAAAAGCACATTTTTCTGAAGAACAACTGAAACCTCATTACGAAGAGTTTCAAGGTCGTAGTCTCTTACATCAATTCCGCCTACGCATACAGAACCATCCTTAACATCATACAGACGGCTTATCAGATTAACGAAGCTTGACTTTCCACAGCCCGTTCCGCCTATAATACCGATTGTTTCGCCCGCATTTATATGGATATCTATGTCTTCAAGAGCATCCTTGTCGCTGTCTTTCTTGTATGTGAAGTTCACATGGTTGAAATCAATTCTTCCGTCAGGTACTTCCATAACCGGATTCTCCGGATTAGTAATATCAGCCTTCTCATTAAGAACCTCAGCAATTCGTCTTGCACTCGCCACACTCATCGAAACCATAACAAATATCATAGAAAGCATCATAAGTGACATCATCATGCTCATTACATAGCAAAACATTGATGTCAGGTTACCCGTTGTCATAGTTCCATCAGTAATAAAATGTGCTGCAAACCATGAAAGTGCAATAATACTTCCGTATATAACAAACATCATAATAGGATTGTTGAATGCAAGCCATGATTCCGCCTTAACAAATATTTTGTAAAGATTCCCGGCAGCCTTACTGAATTTCTTATTCTCATGGTCTTCTCTTACAAATGCTTTGACAACTCTGATTCCTGTGACATTCTCCTGAACACTCGCATTTAAATCATCATATTTAGCAAAACCTTCTGTGAATATTGGAGTAACCTTATATATAATAAAGAAAAGTACAAATCCAAGAAGAATAAGCGCACCTAAGAATATAAAACTTAATGTAGGATTGATAATAAAGCACATAACCATACTGCATATCATCATAAGTGGTGCTCTTACCGCAATTCTAAGAATCATCTGATATGCATTCTGCACGTTGGTAACGTCCGTTGTCAGACGCGTTACGATACTTGCCGTTGAAAATTTATCAATATTGGAGAAAGAAAAATTCTGTACATTGTAATACATATCCTTTCTCAGGTTCTTTGCAAATCCGGCAGATGCCCGTGCGGCAAATTTACCGGAAAGCACACCGAACATCAGTGAGATCATCGCTGTGACAGCAAGCAGAATACCCATCTTCCAGATATACCCCAGGTTCTGTGCCTGAATACCGTAGTCGATCAGTCTTGCCATCAACATCGGAATGATTACTTCCATGATTACTTCAAGCGTGACCATCGCCGGAGATAAAAGGGAATCCTTCTTGTACTCACGGATGCTCTTCATCAGTTTCTTAATCATGATTGGCCTCCTTATTATCTTTTTTTTCGCAACATTTGTTTTTCATCGAACATTCCAGATCTTCTATGAGGTTCTCGCGAATCTTCTGTGTCAGCTGAAACAGACAGTCAATATCATCCGCTGTCATATCTTTTACCAGCAAACGCTCCATTCTCTGGATATGCTGTATTACAAGATGACTGGCTTCATAGCCTTTTTCTGTCAGGACAATTTTCTTCAGTCTCGCATCCCCGGGATAAGACTGCATCTCAATATATCCATTTTGCTCCATTTTCTGCAAA
>OHDG01001126.1_pt1 | contig 12841 bp, 11 predicted proteins | sample 1566961 | NCBI WGS metagenome assembly OHDG01 (sample SAMEA3879539, study PRJEB24766) | human gut metagenome | biome: human-associated habitat; feature: feces | place: USA | collected 1985/1987
CGGGGCTTACGATGTACGTGACAGGATTCGAACCCACGACCTTCTGGTCCGTAGCCAGACGCTCTATCCAGCTGAGCTACACGTACATTTCATTTACAGGTTTTCGCCTGCAACAGTATGTATTGTAACTGCTGCGGGCGAAAATGTCAATAGAATTTTTCAATTTTTTCAAACAATTTTATCTGCTGCCTGCTTTTCCGTAGCCTGTACGACTTTTACGTCGTATTTTTCCAGGATGGCCTGCTTGAATTCTTCGTAATTGTCTTCATCATCATAGCAGGCATATTCGATCTCCAGCGGTTCCTCAGTCTTCATCAGGAGCATTCCCAAAAGTGACTTTGCATCCATTGCCATCTTCTGAATACGGATGTCGATTGCATCGTCGAATTCGTTGCAGGTATCTACAAAATGTCTGATATCATCCTCCGAGTGGAAGGTAATATATAACTCTTCTTTCATCCTCTGTTCTCCCATCTGTCCGCTTGTGGACACCCCATACATTTATAACTATTCAGAGCCAAAAGCAAAGTCTCAAAGAGACGATTTTGCGAATGAGCCTCTGAATAGTAGCTGTCTTCTGCCTAGCGTGCTGCCAGCGCCTGTGCGATATCTTCACGCATATCCAGTACTGCCGCACGGGAAGCATCTGCATAATTCTGCTCGCCAAACTGTGCGTATTTCTCCTGCTGGTATGCAGCAATGATGCCACGGGAAGAGTTGATAATGGCACCCAGTCCGTCCTCATTGAAAAAATGTACCAGATCTGCGCCTTTACCGCCCTGTGCACCGTAACCGGGCACCAGAATAAATGCCTTGGGCATTACCTTACGCAGTACCTTTCCCTGCTCAGGATAGGTTGCTCCTACGACAGCACCTACATAGCTGTAGGAATCACCCATACAGTCAGCTCCCCAGGCTGCTACCTTTTCTCCTACCAGCTCATACAGAGGTCTGCCGTTCACCAGCTGATCCTGGAACTCGCCGCTGCTGGGATTGGAAGTCTTCACCAGTACGAAAATACCTTTTTTCTCTTCCTTACAGATCTTCACAAAAGGATTTACACCGTCGGATCCCAGATAAGGGTTCACGGTTACAAAATCTTCATCAAAACCGTAATAGCTCTTGCTGCCTACCTGTACTTTGCCCAGATGTCCTACCGCATATGCTTCGGAAGTGGATCCGATATCGCCGCGCTTGATATCTGCGATGACAGGGATACCGGCCTCGCGGACAGCGGCCAGGGTCTCGGCGTAGGCCTTCATGCCCTCCAGACCCAGGGACTCGTAGTATGCGATCTGCACCTTGTAGCAGCCAGCCACAGCCTTGGTGGCATCGATGAGCTTCTTGTTGAAGCGGACGATGTTCTCCCCCTTGGTCAGGGTGGTGTCCACAAAGTCAGCGGGCAGGTAGCTGAAATCAGTGTCCAGACCCACACACACCGGGCCGCGGGCTGCAACTGCTTCGTAAAGCTTGTCCATGTTTGTCATTGTCGGGTTCCTCCTGTATCTGTCTCTCTTTTATTATCTATATTTCTTTGTTGTGTTGGCTTTTTGTCAGCGTCCTCGCTCTCTCAGGCCGCTTCGCGTCCAGCTCTCCCAAAAGGGAGAGCCTATGCATATCCCAGGCTCAGCAGCAGCTGGCCGTGAGCCGCAATTGCCTCTCCCTTTGGGAGAGGTGGCATCGCGCAAGCGATGACGGAGAGGGCCTCAGCGCATTATTCCTCCGCCTGATAGGTCAGCTTGCCGCCCTTGATGGTGGCATAGACCCTGCCGTAGAGCTGTGCACCATCAAAGGGGCAGTTATGGCTCTTGGAGTGCAGCTTTTCTTTGTCCACAGTGTAGGGGGTGTCGAGATCCACCAGCACGAAGTCTGCATCGTAGCCGGGCTCCAGCTGGCCCTTGGCAAGGCCCAGGATCTCTGCCGGGCGGGTGCTCATCAGGTGCACCAGCAGTTCCAGCGGCAGGCCCTCTTCCCTGCAGAGCTTGGTGTAGCAGACCCCAAAGGCGGTCTCGCTGCCCACCATACCGGCCATGCCCTTCAGCTTGTCCTCCTCGGAGTGGGGAGCGTGGTCGGTGGCAATGGCATCCACCACACCGGAACGAATGCCATCGATGAGCGCCTGCACATCATCCGCAGTGCGGATAGGCGGGTTGACCCGGTAATCGCAGGTCTCATTGTTGAACCACAGGTGATGCGGGGTCACCTCGCAGGTCACGGGTGCGCCGCGCAGCTTGGCCATCTGGATGGCCTCCAGCGCGCCACGGGTGGAAACGTGGCACATGTGCAGCCTGGTCTGGTAGTACTCGCTCAGCCAGCAGTTGCGCACGGTCTCCAGGTCTTCGGCCAGCCGGTAATCCCAGGGGCTGATCTCCATATCCTCGGCGTGGCTCATCACGGTGATATCCCGCTGGGTGCAGATGGCAAAGGCCCGGGCCATGGTGGCGTTGTCCTGCACACCGTGGCCATCCTCGGTGATGAACTTCACGCTGGCGGGCAGGGTCTTGAGGTGGTCGATGGTCTTGCCGTCAAAGTTCTCGGTGATGGAAACAGTCTGGTTCACATCGCACAGGCCCACCTCGGCGGCCTTCTGCTCCACCATGGCTGCCTGTGCGGCAGAGGAGCAGATGGGCTTTGTGTTGGGCATCAGGTTGACAAAGGTGTAGCCGCCTGCGGCCGCAGCCATGCTTCCGGTGGCAATGTCCTCCTTATATTCAAAGCCCGGGGTGCGCCAGTGGCAGTGCAGGTCCACAAAGGCAGGCAGCACGGTCAGACCGCCTGCATCGAGGACAGTCTCCCCCTCCCCGGCCAGTGCGGAAAGATCCTGACCCACGGCGGCGATCTTTCCATCTTTCACGAAAAGCTCCACTGGGCGGCCCGCAGCGTTTACAGCATTGATGAGCAGCATATTCTTTTACCTCCCTGTTCGTATTTCGGATGGGCGGATGCGGGCATTGCAGCCCGCGGACAGGCAAAAAAAAGAACTTTTCCACAAACGGAAAAGTTCAAAAAGCGAAAAAAGGAAACACGGAACCCACCGCAAAAACGGCTGCAAACTGCTTTTTCAGTTCAGCGTTCATTTTTGACAGCATTCGTCCGCTTCTCCTTTTCCTTCGCATTTGTTTTCGTTATATTTTATCATAGAAACGCAAAATGTGTCAATGCTTTCTGTAAGATTCCTGTGTGAAAAGGTTTTGGCTGTATCTCCCGGAATTTTGGCTACTCTACCGAAAACCCGTTTCCCGCCCCATAATCCCTGCGCGGAGGGGGATTTTTCTCCGTCAATTCCTACCAAAGTACTGTACATTGAAGTTTGCATGTGTTATTATAGTATCTGTCAAAAAGAGAGAGCCGCACCGAGGCGGCTGAACAAAAAGGGAGGGTTCCCCACATGAGCTTATTGGAGGATGCACGGAACATCCAGCGCAAAGACCCCGCCGCACGCAGCGTGCTGGAGGTCATCCTGCTGTACCCCGGCTTCCATATCCTGGTCTACCACCGCATTGCCCACTGGCTGTATGAGCACGGGCACTTTTTCCTTGCCCGCTGGGTCAGCCAGCATGGCCGCCACAAGACCGGCATCGAGATCCACCCCGGTGCCCGGATCGGCAGGTGTCTGTTCATCGACCACGGCATGGGCATCGTGTTCGGCGAGACCACCGTGATCGGCGACAACTGCACCATCTACCACGGCGTGACGCTGGGCGGCACCGGCAAGGACACCGGCAAGCGCCACCCCACCCTGGGGAACAATGTGCTGATCGGCGCGGGCACCAAGGTGCTGGGCCCGGTGTATATCGGCGATAACGCCCGCATCGGCGCAGGCAGCGTTGTGCTGCGCAACCTGCCCGCCAACTGCACCGCCGTGGGCGTGCCCGCCGAGGTGGTGCGCATCAACAACAAGGCCGTCAACCCCGCCGACGACCTGGACCAGCAGGATCTGCCGGATGTCATGGCCCAGCGCCTCACCGAGCTGGACCGCCGCATCAGCAAGCTGGAAAAGGACGCACAGGGGGATGTGCCCCCCAGCATCCACGAGGTCATCCAGAAACAGCAGCGCTGAACCTCTCGGTCCCACTTCGCGCGCCAGCGTTCCTCATAGGGGAGCCGCTGGCATGGCGGTACTATCCGCAAAAACTGCACAATGCTTCTGCAAAACGAAAGCAGCTGCGCTCCGCACACACGGAACGCAGCTGCTTTTCTGTTATTTACAAGGAGTTGCCACCAGTTCTTTGACCTTTTGTGCCGCTGCCGCCACCAGCTGGCCGATGGGCTGGTCTGGCACGCCCACCACGATGTTCTCACAGTGGTTGATGGGCACCAGCACCCGCCGGGCGGGGCTCTGGCAGACTGCCGCTGCCATGGCGGGGGTGATCTCGCCCAGCAGCGCATCAGCGATCACAATGCCGATGGGCCCCACGATAACATCCGCGGTGCGGCAGTTCACGACCACGGCGTTCTCGCCGGTGGCGGCGCGGACCGTCCCCGCCTTGAGCATGGCCGAAGTCGCAAGGCTGTTGGTGCCCACGGCGGTCAGCCGGGCTTCTGGGCAGGCGGCAGAGATGGCCGCCACCAGCTGGCGGCCCAGACCGCCGCCCTGGCCGTCAATGACCAGAACGTTCATCAGAAGTCGATCTCCTCCAGCCGCAGCAGGGCGATGATGTAGATCTTCAGGGCCTCCAGCAGCTTATCGATGGGAGCTGCCTCGTTGGCACCGTGCATCGGGCCGCCAAACTCAGGCAGCACCATGTCCTCGTGCTCGGGGCCAAAGCTCACCGCATAGGGGAAGTGGCGGGCATAGGTGCCGCCGCCCATGGTAAAGGGCGTGGCATTCTCGCCGGTGACCTCGTTGTAGGTCTCGATGCAGGCCTTGATGGCGGGGGTATCGGCTGCGATATAGAAGGGCTCGGCACCCTCGGCCTTCTCCAGAGAAGCACCCGTGCCAATGGCAGCTTTGATCTGCTCCTTCATCTTCTCGGCGTTGGTGCAGGTGGGGTAACGGCTGTCCATGGTCTGGACGATCCGGCCCTCCCGCATGAAGATGCGGCCGCCGATGATGGTCAGGGGGCCGAAGGGGCCGTCGGCGCAGTCGATGCCCAGGCCGGTGCCTGCGGTGGAAGCGTGCAGCTTTTTCAGGGCTTCCAGATAGGCGCGCTCTGCATCGTTGCACAGACCGTTGTCCAGCAGGTAGTTCACCACCAGACCGATGGCGTTGACCGTGCCCTCGGGCATGGCGGCATGGCCGCTCTTGCCCCAGCCCCGGATACGCACCCCATTGCCTTCCGGCTCCAGCGTGATGTTGGGGGCATTTTTCAGCTTGGTGATGTCAGTCTCCACCAGTGCGCTGGCGCGGTCGGGGACTGCGTTGTTGGCAACGCCGCCTTCAAACTCCTTGATCTCACCGTTGCACACCGGGCTGACCAGCTCCGCACCGAAATGGCCCTTCTCGCCGTTGCACACCGGGAACTCCGCATCCGGGGTGAAGCAGAACACCGGGGCCGGGTAGTTCTTGAGGTAGTATTCCACATCGTTCATGTGGGTCTCTTCGTTGTCACCAACCATTGCGCGGATGGGATACCGCAGGGAAACGCCCTCCTCCTTGAGGAACTTCAGGGCGTACAGGGTAGCCACCATGGGGCCCTTGTCATCGGCTACACCACGGCCGATCATCCAGCCGTCCCGGATCTGCATCTTGAAGGGTTCCTGGCTCCAGCCGTTGCCCACGGGCACCACATCCACATGGCAGATGGTTGCCAGATACTTCTCGGGGTCTGCACCGGCCAGCTCGGCATAGCCGATGTAGTTCTCGCAGTTGCGGGTCGCCAGACCCATGCCTGCAGCCAGCTCCAGCGTCTTGTCCAGCGCTGCGCGGGGGCCCTCACCAAAGGGAGCTTCCTCGGTCGGGGTGCCCTCCACACTGTTGATGGCCACCAGCGCCGCGATGTCCTCCAGAATCTGCTCCTTGTTCGCCGCAATAAAGGCGTCGATCTTCTGATTCAATGCCTGATCCATGATTGCTTCGTCCTTTCTTTGTCGTAACGACACGTTACTGTTTATTGTAACACACTTAAAGCGCTTTTGCCAGTCTTCGGCAGCCTGCTTCTGTACGAAACCTCTCCGTCATCATCGCTATCGCTCGATGCCACCTCTCTTAATAGGAGAGGCAGGACTTGGTTCCCCTATCAGGGGAGCTGTCGCGGCGAAGCCCGAATCTGTCACACTGCAAACAGGCTGCTGGCCGCGCCCAGCACACCGGCGCTGGCCAGACCCATGATGATGCCCGCCAGCAGCACACCACCCATGCAGGCAATGAGAACATCCTTGAACTTCATGTCCAGAATGGAGGCTGCCAGCGTGCCGGTCCAGGCACCGGTGCCGGGCAGCGGGATCCCCACAAAGAGCAGCAGGGCAACGGTCAGGCCCTTGCCGGCCTTTTCCTCCAGTTTGCGGCCGCCCATTTCTCCCTTGGTGATGAAGAACTTGCACACCGGCCCGATGACCGGTTTGTGGTAGCCCCAGATGAGGAACTTGCGGGCAAACAGATAGATAAAGGGCACCGGCAGCATATTGCCGAGCACGCAGACCAGATAGGTGGGCAGGGCGGGCAGGCCCATGCCCAGCCCGATCGGAATGGCACCACGCAGTTCAATGACCGGCACCATCGAGATAAAAAACACCATCAGATAATTCTTGAGCATCCAGGTTTCTCCTTATCATAAGATCATGATCGTAACGGCTTACAGGTCGATGACCAGCTCCACCGGGCAGTGGTCGGAGCCAAACACCTCGTTGTGGATCTCGGCAGCGGTCACCTTGTCGGCGATGCGGTTTGAAACGATGAAATAATCAATGCGCCAGCCCGCGTTCTTTTCCCGGGCGTGGAAGCGGTAGCTCCACCAGCTGTACTTCACCTCGTCCGGGTGAACCGCGCGGAAGGTGTCGGTAAAGCCCGCCGCCAGCAGCTCGGTCATCTTGGCCCGCTCCTGGTCAGTGAAGCCCGCGCTCATCCGGTTGGTCTTCGCATTCTTGATGTCGATCTCGGTGTGGGCCACGTTCAGGTCACCGCAGAGGATGACCGGCTTTTTCGCATCCAGCTCCAGCAGGTAGGCCCGGAACGCATCTTCCCAGGTCATGCGGTAGTCCAGCCGCTTCAGGCCGTCCTGGCTGTTGGGCGTGTAGCAGTTGACCAGATAGAAGCCGGGATATTCCAGCGTCAGCACCCGTCCCTCGTGGTCGTGCTCCTCCCTGCCGATGCCGGTGGTCACGGCCAGCGGGGCCGTTTTGCACCAGCAGGCCGTGCCGGAGTAGCCCTTTTTCTCGGCAGAGTAGGTGTACTCGGTGTAGCCCTCGGGGGCAAAATCAGCCTGCCCCGGCTGCATCTTGGTCTCCTGCACCGAGAAGATGTCGGCATCCAGCGCCGCAAAGCTTGCGGCAAAATCGTGGGTCAGGCAGGCCCGCAGGCCGTTGACGTTCCAGCTGATCAGTTTCATATCCTGTTCCTTTCTTATGCCTGATATTTTGTTTTCCATGCGCCGCTCTTCATGCGCGCCACAAAGCAGATGACACGGCAGACCCAGTCAATGACCATGGCGATCCAGACACCCACAGCGCCCCAGCCCATCCTGACACAGAGCAGGTAGCTGAATCCCAGCCGCCAGACAGCCATGCTGAGCACAGAGACCACCATGGTAAATTTTACATCGTTGGCCGCGCGCAGGGCGTTGGGCAGAACAAAGGAGGCCGGCCACAGGAACAGACCGCTGCCTGCGTGGATCTGCACCAGCAGGATGGCCAGCGCCATGGTCTCGCCGGAGAGGGCGTAGATGCCCACCAGCGGCTTGAGGAAGAGCAGGATGCCGCCGTTGAAGATCCCCATAGAGATGTAAGCCCAGAGCAGCAGCTTGCGGGTGTAGAAAACGGTCTGCTCATTGTCCCCTGCGCCAACGCAGCGGCCCACCACCGTGATCATGGCCAGACCAATGGCCTGCCCCGGGATGCAGCCCATGCCGTCCAGATTGTTTGCCACGGCATTGGCGGCGATCTGCACGGTGCCGAAGGTGGAGATCATGCTCACCACCAGAATGCGGCCCGCCTGGAACAGGCTGTTCTCAAAGGCGGACGGGATGCCGATGCCCAGGATGCGCTTTGCCATCCGGCCATCCAGCCGGATCGTTTTGGGCACGGTGAGCATGTGGCCCTTCTGGTAGCAGCGGTTCAGGATGAGCACCGCTGCCACGGCACGGGAGAGGACGCTGGGCCAGGCAACACCGTCCACGCCCATACCCAGCACAAAGATGCAGACCGCATTGCCCACGATGTTGATGACGTTCATCAGGATGCTAATCTGCATGGAGATTTTGGAGTTGCCCATGCTGCGGAAGAGTGCCGCACCGGCATTGTACATGGCCAGGAACGGGTAGCTGACCGCCGTGATGCGCAGGTAGAGCACACCAGCCTCCAGTACGTCGGCATCGATGCTGCCATAGCACAGCCGGATCATGGGACGGGCCAGCACAAAGCAGAACACCCCCACACCCACGCCCAGCAGAGCGCTGAGCAGGATCAGCTGACCCGAACTTGCGTTGGCATGCTTCTGCTCCTTTGCACCCAGATACTGGCTGACCACCACCGCGCCGCCGGTGGCCAGCGCCGCAAACAGCACGATGATGAGGTTGTTGATCATATCCACCAGGCTGACACCCGAGATGGCGGCTTCGCCGCAGCGGGAGACCATCATGGTATCGGCCATGCCCACCGTCACGGCCAGCAGCTGCTCCACCAGCAGCGGCCCCACCAGCCTGAGCAGGTCACGCTGGCTGAACAGCGGGGTCCGCCCGCCAAAGCACGGAGCCTTGTTTTGTGCAATCGTATGTTCCATTCTATCCCTCGCTTCTTCCAACACCTTTTCTGCCCTTCCGGGCCACAGAGCGTTCTTTTCTCATAGATGTATCCATCATAACACAGCCGCATCCTGTTGTAAAGAATCAGCTTCTGCAATTCTGAACCTCTGCCCCGGCCCGTGCTTGTTTCATCACTTTGCCAAACACATCTCCCCCGTTTTTGTGCGTTGTGACAAAATTACTTTTTTTGCTCGAACAAGAGAACTTTTTTCAAAAAAGCTCTTGTATTTTTCTGTGAAAAGTGTTATCTTGTATCCAACATGAGCGCTGGTTGGATACAAAGCGAAACGACGCGCTTTCCTTTCCGGCACTCCTGTTGTTCATCCTTCTATTATTATGCTATTTTCTTCATTTACCTTCTTATCATTTACCCTGTCCTGAAAAGGACAAACAAAAAACGCTTTCCCACCTGCACGGGGGAGCGTTTTTTGTTTGTCTGCCGCCCACCATAGAAAAGCGCCCTGCACCTTTCACGGTACAGGGCGCTTTGCGTTTCAGTTTTACAGCGCTGCAACAGCGGCCTTGAGCTCATCCACGCGGTCGGTGTTCTCCCACTTCACGCCCAGATCCTCGCGGCCCATGTGGCCGTAGGCGGCCAGCTTGCGGTAGATGGGCTTCCGCAGGCCGAGGTCACGGATGATGGCGGCGGGGGTCAGGTCAAAGACCTTCTCCACTGCCTGCTCGATCTTCTCATCGGCCACGGTGCCGGTGCCAAAGGTATCCACCATGATGGACACAGGCTTTGCCACGCCGATGGCGTAGGCCACCTGCACCTCACACTGCTTGGCCAGACCGGCAGCCACGATGTTCTTGGCCACCCAGCGGGTCGCGTAAGCGGCACTGCGGTCCACCTTGCTGGGGTCCTTGCCGGAGAATGCGCCGCCGCCGTGGCGGGCGTAGCCGCCGTAGGTGTCAACGATGATCTTGCGGCCGGTCAGGCCGCTGTCGCCCTGCGGGCCGCCCACAACAAAGCGGCCGGTGGGGTTGATGTAGTACTTGGTGTTCTCATCCAGCAGCTCGGCAGGGATGGTGGCCTTGATGACCTTCTCCATGATATCGGCCCGGAGCTGCTCCATGGTCACGTTCTCACTGTGCTGGCTGGAGATGACGACTGCATCCACCCGGATGGGCTTGTTGTTCTCGTCGTACTCCACGGTGACCTGGCTCTTACCGTCCGGGCGCAGGTAATCCAGCTCGCCGCTCTTGCGCACCTCGGTCAGCTTCTTGGCCAGCTTGTGGGCCAGGCTGATGGGCATGGGCATCAGCTCAGGGGTCTCATCGCAGGCATAGCCGAACATCATGCCCTGGTCACCGGCACCGCCGACCTGGTCGTTGGTGCCCAGTGCGATATCGGGGCTTTGGCCGTCGATGTTGGAGATAACAGCGCAGGTGTCAGCGTCAAAGCCGTACTTTGCACGGGTGTAGCCGATGTCAGAGATGACCTCGCGGACGATCTTCTGGAAATCGACATAGCAGCTGGTGGTGATCTCGCCCATAATGTGAACCAGACCGGTGGAAGCGCAGGTCTCGCAGGCCACGCGGGCATCGGGGTCGTGGGTCAGGATCTCGTCCAGGATGGCATCGGAGATCTGGTCGCAGATCTTGTCCGGATGTCCCTCGGTGACGGACTCAGAAGTAAACAGGTGTCTTGCCATAAATTTTGTCCTCCATGTGTGTGGTGAATCTTGCACAGCTTCATACACGTCCATCAAGTTTGCGCAAACAAAAACGCTCAGAACCGAAGCTCTGAGCGTTTGCACTCTTATCTTTCGGTTTCCCGCAGGATTTGGCACCTTATGCTTTCGCACAGGTTGTCGGGCTTCACAGGGCCTGTCCCCTCAGCCGCTCTTGATAAGTCGGTATTCAGTTGTTTTCCGAGAGATATCTTATCATCTCTTCGTCAGATTGTCAAGAAGAGTATCACTCTTTTTAGACATCTCAACGAAATTGATTAGGATTCTCCCTAGAAGTACCGGGAGTTTCTTGATGCTCTCTTAGTAACCCTTAGCCTGTTCGCCGTTCAGCAGCTTGACCGCACGGGATGTGCCCAGACGGTCTGCGCCCAGAGCGAGGAACTTTTCCATATCCTCCACGGTGGAGATGCCGCCGGCAGCCTTGACCTTGCAGCGGCCATGCACGCCCTTGACCATCAGCTCCACATCGTGGAAGTTTGCGCCTGCGGTGGAGAAGCCGGTGCTGGTCTTGATGTAGTCCGCGCCTGCCTCGCAGACGATATCGCACATCTTTTCCTTTTCCTCGTCGGTCAGCAGGCAGGTCTCGATGATGACCTTCAGGACCTTGTCGCCCACCGCCTGCTTCACGGCGCGGATGTCCTCGCGCACGGCATCGTACTCCTTGTTCTTCAGGCGGCCGATGTTGATGACCATGTCCACCTCGGCGGCACCATTCTCAATGGCAGTCTTGGCTTCAAACGCCTTGCTGGCGGTATCCATGGCACCCAGAGGGAAGCCTACCACGCAGCATACCGGGATGCGGCCCGCCATATACTCCACCGCCTGCCTGACGTAGCAGGTGTTGATGCAGACGGATGCGGTGTGGTTTGCAATGGCTTCGTCACACAGGGTCTGGATCTGGGGCCAGGTGGCCTCCGGCTTCAGCAGGGTGTGATCGACATGGGAGAGAATTTCTTCACGAGTCATGTTTGTTTCTCCTTTTTACTTGCTGGCACGGCGCACCTTTGCCATGCCGACAGCACTCAGGGCAATTGCAGTTGCTGAGACCGTTGCACCAATGATGCCCAGCACCAGACCGGAGACCAGAAATGCAAAACCTTTCAGACCACGCTTCATAAAACCGTACCTCCTAAAGTGTTGATGATTTGTAAAACCCTCTCAGTCATCTCGCATACGCTCGATGCCAGCTCCCCCGAATGGGGGAGCTTTATGCTCGGAGGAGAAGTTTTTCTTCTCCTGCAAAAAAGCTCGCCCTTCGGGAGAGCTGTCGCCGTCAGGCGACTGAGAGGGTTCTGCTTACTTTTTCTTAAAAATGATCAGCTTGCTGAACACATAGTTCAGCACGATCACCAGTACATTGGAAAAGACCTTTACGCACAGGCCCCACAGTGCCTGAGCATCGTAGGCGCTGGTGACGAAGATGGCTGTGGGGCCGTCCGCCCCGCCGATGACGGCAATGGCGGCGGAGCCATCTGCCACGGCGGCATGGCTCCCGGCAAAGCTGTTTGCCATGTAGAGGGTAGTATCCGGACCCAGCCAGCCCGCCACGGCGCCCAGCAGACCCTGCATGGCGGTGTCCACCAGCGCCGCCCCCTGTGCGGCAAAAAGGTTGCCGCCCACCATCATAATGACGGCATCCAGCACCAGTGTGCCCAGACGGCAGGTGACGAATGCACCGAACTCCTTCGCCATCTCCCGGCCCTGGGTCCTGCTGCGGAACACGAACGCCCGGTTGGTGGCGTAGGCAAACAGGATGCACAGGATGTTGTCCAGCACGTTGCCCCAGCTGTTGGCGGCGGTATAGCCGAACAGCTTGTTGAACAGGGCATACAGCACGATGTTGAGCAGGGTGGTCAGCACGCCAAAGATCAGATAACTGAGCACTTCCCAGTGCTTTTTGAAAAATTTAACCATAAAAAATAACCCTCTCCGTCCTCTCACGCTGTTCGCGTCCACCTCTCCCGAAAGGGAGAGGTTTTGCCGGTTTTCCTCAAACTTTTTCGTTCACTGTCAAAAGCTCGCCCTTCGGGAGAGCTGTCGCGGCGCAGGCCGTGACTGAGAGGGTTTCTCCCTTAACAAAAACAGCCCCGCCGCCGTTTTCCCGGCAACGGGGCTGTTGATCGCATTGTGTCAGAAGCTTTTCTTCCGAACGAAAGGCTGATTACTCAGCGTCGTCGTTCAGCAGGGCCTTCATAGACAGGCTGATGCGCTTCTTGTCGAAGTCGACATCCAGCAGCTTCACATCGACCA
>OHDG01001134.1_pt1 | contig 12790 bp, 8 predicted proteins | sample 1566961 | NCBI WGS metagenome assembly OHDG01 (sample SAMEA3879539, study PRJEB24766) | human gut metagenome | biome: human-associated habitat; feature: feces | place: USA | collected 1985/1987
GTTGGCTCGGCTTGACCGAGCAACAGAACCTCACCCTTTTTCGAGGGGAGGCAAGGGTAGTGGTGCGAGGCGAGGGATAGTGCGAATGTGAAAGCATATCGTTGCATATAAATGTTGGCATTACGGAAAGCGGGTGTGGTGGTGCGGATTTGGAAAGGTTGGTGCGAGGCGAAGGATAGATGTTCTTATAAGATGGCTGTGGGAATGGCAAGGTTTAGTGCAACAGGAGGAGCAAGCAAGGCTAAACACCCATTTTTCAATAATTATATAGTTTTTCGCAGACAGAAGCCACGGCGGATGCCGTGGCTTTAGCTTAATCTTCGGTTTTTGTGAATCTGAACGATTTCATATCGAACTGTGTGCCGGGCAGGAATACGAATGCAATGTTGTTCTTGCCTGCGATATGCTCGATGTCAAACGTTACCGGTGTGTACTCGTCTGCGTGGGGGAATTCGAGCAGACGGGTGGTCTGGCTGCCGTTCTCATCGTTTACTCTGAGCTGAATCGTGCAGTTATCGAGCGGTGTTCTGCCTGTAACGGTTATCTTATCCGTTCCGCCTGCGAAATCGAGGCCGTTGAATTCGATAACAACGTTGTTGCCTATCTCCTCAACGCACGAGCCGTTTACCTTGTAATCATCACCGTACAGATTATCGTTGTCTGCCGCAGAGTTTTCCGCATAGGTACGGTCGTACTTTTCAAACTCAAAGCCGCCGAATATGCAGGAATTATTGATAACAAAGCTGATGTCGTGCGTTCCGCTTATTCTGCACGGCAAGTCGAAGGTCTGGGGGTATGCTCTGTCCCAGCCGCCGTTATTCTTTATTGCAAATGTGCCGATATATCTGCCGCCGTTGTCGGCATCGCCGAGATACAGCTCTACGGGATAATCTTCACCGCCGCCGCTGTTTCCGACGCTTATCGTAATCTTCTTTGTTCCGCCGCCGAAATCAACGGAGCTGAAGCCGACGGTCGTTCTTCCGTTAAAGCCGCCGAGCGAGCCTCTGTCTATCGTGATAACGGGAACATTCGAGAAATCGCAAAGGCAGGCGGCAATAAAGATATAAGGATTCTTTTCTGCTTTTCCGAGTCCTTCTGCCGTATATTCAAGCTCAGAGATAATCTTCGGAATGTCGGTACCGTTCTTTGAATATGCTCTCAGGCGGAATTTGCCGTCACCGAAGGCTTTCAGTGTTGCCGTATTTCCGTCAAACGAAACTACCTTGGCAAAGCTGATCTCAACTCCGTTATCGGTACAGCATTTGAACTCTATGTCACGGAAGGTTGCGTTTTCGGGGAATATCTTTACCGATATTTCGGCAGTATCACGTTCTTTTGTCAGTGTACGAGGCTCACTGTCGAAAAGGTCGATTTTTCTTACGGGAATTTCATTTGTGTAGGGCGTGGTTACTGCAGGGAATGCGTTTTGAGTGACAACGCTTACTCCCTGCGGCTCTGTTTCGGGGGCTACCGCTTTTATAGTTATCGTTTTAGGCTTCAAACCCTCGCTTTCGGCGGTGATAACTATGTCGCCCGTTTCAAAGGTGGATTCGATTATCGCAAGGAGCTTTCCGGAGAACAGCTTTCTATGATTGCCCTTATAGCTGTCATAGTCGGTGCTGTCGCCGTTATCAAGTCCTACAAGTCTGCCTGCGCCCTTTACGGTGAACTTTATTCTGTTTACCGCATTCTGAACTTCCTGTCCCATTATATCGTCAACGGTTACGGTAATAAACGCAAGCGATCTTCCGTCAGCCGCTATTTCGTCCACATCGGGGCTCATATTTACTTTATAGGGGTCGAGAGAGGTGAAAAGAACCTCCTCCTTTTCGTAATCGTCAATATCGCAATCGGGGCTGAGATAGCCTCTTACCGCAAGCGGCTTGTCCTTATGGAACGGCACTGTGAAGCGGGCGCAGAGCTTGTCTTCCGTGAGGTGATCTATCACCTTGCCGTCATACATCTCTCCGCAGTAATGAAGTCTGATAAACGGAAGGTCGGAATAAACAAGCACGTCTATAAGCTGACCCTCGTTGAAATCCCAGCAGCAAGGAGAAACGTGAATGAAGGATTTTTCTTCGGCTATATCCCATACCGATTTATAGAACCAGAACGAGTCTTTTTCAAAGCCTGCGGTATCTATGATGCCGAAGTATGAATTCTTGGTATTGTAGGGGGTAGGCTCTCCGATATAGTCAAATCCTGTCCATACGAACTGTCCCATTGAATATTCTGCGGCGGCATCCATAGCGAAGGATCTGAGCGGAGATGCTCCCCAGTTTACAACGCTGTTTCCGAGATCGGAGCATTGCAGATCGTCATATACCAGTAAGCCTGTATCGTAGGGGAAGTGGTATATGCCTCTTGAGCGTACCGTCGAGGCGGTTTCACTGCCGTAAATGACCCAGTCGGGATGCTTTTCGTGATGCTCGTCATACAGCTTTTCCGTATAGTTATAGCCTGCAATCTTCAGATAATCAGCTACATTCTGTGCATTTTCCCACTGCATATAGTTTGAGGCTATCGTGGGCGGAGCATTGTGCATAGGGTCGTTCTTTTCGACCTCCTCGCAAAGCATCTTAGCGACCTCAAGTCCTCTGGGGCTTTTATGCGTATCATATATTTCGTTGCCTATGCTCCACATTATAACCGAAGGGTGATTACGGTCACGTTTTATCCACGCTTCAACATCCTTCTTATACCAGTCGGGGAAGAAACGGTGGTAATCGTTCTCGTTCTTGGCAAGCTCCCACATATCGAATATCTCGCTGTCAACGAGGAAGCCCATTTTATCGCAAAGCTCCATAAGCTCTCTTGACGGAGGGTTATGGCTGGTGCGGATAGCGTTTACGCCCATATTCTTCAGCTTTTCAAGCTGTCGGCGGGTAGCATCGTAATTTACCGCAGCGCCGAGTGCGCCTAAGTCGTGGTGCATACAAACACCGTTCAGCTTAAGGTGCATACCGTTTAACAAAAAGCCCTCGTTTGCGCTGAATTTTGTGGTTCTGAAGCCGAATTTTTCAACGGTATCATCAAGCCTGTTTCCGTTATCGTCATAAAGTATCACGGACAGGGTATATAAATTGGGTGTGATTATATCCCATAATTTAGGAGCGTCCATATAGAACACCAGCTTATCGTTCTTGCCGCAAAGTCTGCGTTCGCAAACGTAAACCTCTCTGTTCTCGGGATCTCTTAATGTATATGAAATCAAGCCGCAGACCGTGTCGGAAAGGCTTATCTGTACAGTAGTCTTCCATTTGCCGTGTTCTCTGCGGTCTGTGTCACTGCACTTTGCGCTGATATAGACACCGTTTTCAACGATGTGACGGCGTGAGGTCTTTCTGAGCCACACGTTTCTGTATATTCCGGCTCCGCTGTACCAACGGGTATTCGGGGATTTATGGTTTACTCTGACTAAAATGCGGTTTTCGCCGTTTTTCAGAGCATCGGTTATATCAAAGCTGAAGGTTGTATAGCCGTACTTCCACTTGCCGACTTCCTTATCGTTTACATAGACGGTAGTATCCATATATACACCGTCAAAGATCAGGATATAGCAATCGTCTTCTCCGAGTGCGTCTACGGTGAAATACTTCTCGTACCAGCCACAGCCGGACTTGTAGAGATTTGCCGTATCGCCGATAAGCCAGTCGTGCGGTATCTCAACATTATACCAATGTGCGTTTTCAAGCGTCTTTCCGTCACTGTCCGGTTCGGTGAGGGTGAATCTCCAGTTATCATTGAATAAAATTCTGCGTTTTTTCATATCTGTGTTTCCTTTCGGCTTTAAAGCTGAATATGAATTGTTAGTCTTATTGTAACAGTTTAAACAGTGAAAATCAAGCGGTAAACGGTTTATACGCAAAAAGATTTTGCCCCCTCGGTTGTCCGAGGGGGCATAATATATAAGAGAGGAGAATTTGCTGCTATGCAGCGATGTGTTGATGTTATATGATGATGTTAATGCGTTGCAAAATGCTGCGGAATGTTACGGAAAAATTAGTGTGATAAAGCAAGGCGGAAGATATATGCGGTAGTATGATTTTTCTGTGCGTTGCTATAACTGAAATGCGTTGTTTCAAAGCGTTGCGAAATTGTTAGGAAAGTAAGGAAAATTGCAATAAAAGCGTTTAATCCACTCTTACAGCCTTTAAGAAGTTGTCGGTATAATATACCGACTTCATGCTTGCGGTGCGGACTTTCTGTCCCGGATACGGACTGAACACTATCGTGTCATCTCCGGTATATATACCGCCAAAGAACGAGTCGCCGTCCTTTATGAAAACTATATCGCCCTTTTCAAGCTTTTCAAGAGCTATTTCAGTTCCCATTTCTTTCTGTGCGGTAAGTCCTCTGGGACAATCGACACCGTTTGATGTCAGCGCATAGTAGATAAGTCCCGAATTATCAAAACCTGTTTCTGCGCTGTATCCGCCCTCAGTGAATGGTTTACCGAGCATATCATAAGCCGACTTTGCTATTGCATCACCTTTTTCTGAGGGAGCGGGCGGCTCGGTGCTGTCTGACGACGTATTATCGGAAGAGTTGTCCTCGCTTGATGTGTTGTCGGAGGAGTTATCCTCGCTCGATGTGTTGTCGGAAGAGTTATCCTCGCTCGATGTGTTGTCGGAAGAGTTGTCTTCGCTTGACGTATCATCAAAGGAGTTATCCTCACTCGATGTGTTGTCGGAAGAGTTGTCTTCGCTTGACGTATCATCAGAGGAGTTATCCTCACTCGATGTGTTGTCGGAAGAGCTGTCAGAGCTTTCCGCTACGGAACTCTGAGTGCTGTTCTGCGGATCATTTCCGCTTTCATAGGACGGAGAATTGTTTCCGGAACAAGCGGTAAGTGAAGCCAAAGCCAAAACTGTAAACATTGCCAAGATTAACGATAGTTTCTTTTTCATAATATCACGACCTTTGCTTTATCGTTTTATATTGTTCTCTGTCCTTGATTTAAGTATATCACAAAAAATCCGAAATTCAATTAAAATTCGGTTACAATATGGTAACAATTTGGTTACAAATGGCTACAAAACGGTTACAACGGTTACAAAAAGGTGACAAAATCGATTCTTTTCGCAGTTATTCCCCAAAATATACAAAAACACCGTCTGCAAAGCAGACGGCATTCCTGTAGTTTTATATGAAGGACAATGTCATAATCGGTTTTAAGCAACTCTTACAGCACGGCTGAAGCAGTTTTGCCAATAAGAGCTGTTAAGGTCGGCAAACTTTACCTTTTCACCCGGATAAGGGCTGTAAATAAGCTGGCCGTTGCCTGTATATATTCCGGCGAAGTCAATCATCTCGCCTGTTTCTGAATCTTTATCGGTAAAGAAAAGGATGTCGCCCGGCTCAATCTCGCTGAGCGCTACGGTTGTACCCATTTCTTTCTGTGCGGCTGTTCCTCTCGGACAATTGATAAAGCCGTTTTCACGAAGGACATAGTATATAAGTCCCGAATTATCGAAGCCCTGCTCAGGCGTTGCCATACCGCTGACATAATCGACTCCGACAAGAGCCTCGGCGGTTGACACTATCTGAGTGCGAAGGTCATTTATTGTACTGCTGTTATCAGAGCTTTCCGGGAGCGATATTATATCCGATACCGTTGTCTGCTGTGACGAAGGTTCTGAGTCGGTACTCTGCGGTGTTGTTGATGTTATGTCTGGTGTTGAATTGTCCGATGATGTGTTATCCGAGCCGCATCCGCTTAAAGCCGGCACCAAAGCTAAAGCAAGCGCCGCAATAAACAAAGTGACTGCGTATCTTTTCATTTTTACCCTCCGTGCGACAGTAGAGTAACGCTGTACTGCTGTCGTCTGAGATGTACTGTTGTTTCTTTGTACACAATATAGTATATCCCAAAAAGCACAAAAAGTCAAGTGAATATTTTCCATTTTATGCTGATAAATAAGGGGATATGGTGTAGCTTTGCTGAAAGTTTATGTTGATATTGTGAAAAGAAGAACGAGCCTCCCGTGTGGGAGGCTCGCAGATTGTGGGAAAAGTCTTTTATTTGGATATGCTTCTGTTATATCATTCAGCTTTGCCTATAATAGCAAGCTACCGATAGTTCTTTTTGTCGGATAACACTTCTCGGGTTCGCTATTCCATTTAATAACGTTGCTGCTATTCACGCGGGAGACAACCAAAGGGACTAGGGTGAGGGACTGCCGCCCCTAACCCTATCCCTTAGGTTTTCTCCCTCGTGGCTCCCTCTTTCCTTGCCCACACCCGTACCCCGCTGGGGTGTTGGCGGAACTCGTATGACCACCGGAACATTGTATATCCTGTAAGTGCAGGGACGCTTAACGCTACACGTCCGCAGGTTAGTACATATATCTCAGGTTAGTGGCGTTTTTTTGAAAGGTCAATGTCAGTGCAGTTGTAATGATGTACTCACGAAAATATTAACTCCTTGTCGGCACGGAAAGTGTTTTCGGCGGTGTCTGCGAAAATTTATTTATACAGCACATATTATAATATGTGACATAGAAAAAACGAGCCTCCTGTGTGGGAGGCTCGCAAAGAAATTACTTATTCTTTTTCTTCTTGCTGACGATGAATGTAATAACACCGACTGCAACTAAAACTACCAGTGCGACAACGCAGATAATGATCGCTGTCATATCAAATGTCACGCCTGTGTTTGTGTTGCCGCTGCTTGCTCCGACTACTGTGCTTGCGCCGATTTCTTCGGCAAAGCAGGTAATACCCAGTAATATCGACATTGCTGCGGCTGTAACCGCAGAGGTTAATTTCTTCATAATAAGTATCATTCCTTTCTTCTTTTTGTAAAGACTACTATACTACATTTCTTCCGAAAAAGCAAGCGGAAAATTATACAAATTTTTTCAGCCTTCGGCTAAGTTTATTCTGTAGGTGCGGCGGGTGCTGTTGTCGCCTTGGCGCCGTTTATGATGCCATTGATTATTTCGGGCTGGGTTACTGTGCACTCTGTGCGGTCGAATAAGCCGAAGCCGTGATTACCGTTATAGCCGTTATCCCAGTAAACAGTAACGATATTTCTCTGATGAGCGGCATAATTCACATACTCTGCGAAATAAGCACGATATATAGTATTGCTCTTATCCTTTGAGGTCCTGTCGTTTGAGCCGTACTCGCCTATTACAACGCCGTAACCGTTCTTGATAAACGCATTGTAGAGCTTATCGAACTGTCTGTTTACGAGCGTTTCACTCTGTCTGGGCTTTACAAATTTCTTGACCGAGTCGCCCCATTTATAGAAGGTATCCTTGCCTTCGTCTACGCAGAATTCCCACGGGGTGTAGTAGTGGACGGAAATCATTATCCTGCTGTCATTCGGGATAACGAACTTTGCTTCCATTGTATATGTATCGCAGTCGCCTGTTGTGAAGTTTATATCTGTGTTCCAGCCGGGGATAAGCAGATAACGACTGTTGTTATTGCCGCCTGCTTTTCTTACCGTATCAACGAAAATCTGATTGTATGCGTTGATGTTGTTGTAGTATTCGGGTTTGGGTGTGCCGTATGATCCGTCAAACACTTCGTTCATTGACTCGAATACGAGGTGATCGTCATAGTTCTTGAAGCGATTTGCTATCTGCTCCCAGACCTTTTCGTACTTTGCTTTTATAGTCTCCTGCTCGGAAGCGGGTTCGCCGCAGAGAAGCCAGCCGCCTTTTATGCTGTAGTAGCCGTCGCCGTGAACGTTGATTATAGCGTAAAGTCCGTTATCAATGCACATATCGACTACTTCCTGCACTCTGTCGAGCCACTTTGAGTCGATAGTGTAGTCGGGGCCTTCACCTATCTTCGAAAGATATGATACGGGGATACGGATAGACTTGAAGCCCTGTGCCTTTACCTGCTTGATGAGATTTTCGGTAATTACGGGGTTGCCCCACGCTGTTTCGCTCGGTGTTCCGTCGGAGTTTGACTCAAGCTGATTACCGAGGTTCCAGCCGGGCATTAAGTTCTGCGAGAACTGAACAGAGTCACCTTTTGTTTCGGCAGGTGCAGGTTCCGGCTTCTGTGTTGCGGTCGTTGTGGTTGTAGTGGTTGCCGCTGTTGTTTCGGCTTTCGTTGTGGTAGTAGTTGTTGTTGTTGAAGCCGAACTGTTTTCAGATGATGTTGCGGCATTTCCCGAGCAAGCGGAAATTCCCATTATCACCATTATGCCGCTTAAAATTGCGGCGAGTATTCTTTTCTTCATAGATACCTTTCTTTCCTTGACTGCCGTTTTTTTGATATGCTGACAGCCGTTTTTTATTGTGTCAATCATATTGTAATGGTTTTCACGGAAAAAGTCAATAGCCAATCAGGCTTATCCGCTAATTTTGCTAAAACGATTACACGGCGTTTGCAGAATGTAAAAAACCGCCTGTAAAACCGTTAAGTCTTACGGGCGGTATACTATTTTAATATATAGGGAGAAATTTTTACTCGGCTACGTTAGTCGTATCTCCGGGAACAGCATCGGGCGGTATCACCGGCTCGGTTGTGCTGTAGTCGGGGTAGTAATCGTACTCGCTGCTTGTATCTATCGCAGAAAAATCATCTTTTGAGAAGGAATCTTCTGTTTCGACAAGGTAAACACCGTCAAGCGCTGTCAGCTTTATAAGGAAGTTGCCGGGGCAATATACCTTTACTGCTGTAATATCCTTAGCGTTCTCCTCAAATAATGCGGCGATAGCCTCGCTGCCCTTTACCTTTGTGTTATCGGAAAGATAAACCTCTGTAACACGGATGTTGCCCTTGCTGTCTGCCTTAGCTAAAATGCTCTGCATTTCTTCGGGCGTTACTGAATTTCTGAAGGTAACGTAAAGGAAAACATCTTCGGTGTTCTCTTCCGCCTTGCTGTATGCCTCCATAGCCATTCTGAAACGGTCTTCCGCACTTATCGAGGTTGTCGGTGAAACAACAACAGGACTGCCGGAATTCAGCAGGGCGACGCTTGAAAATGTGATAGCTACGGCGGCTGCGGCACCTGCCACAGAAAGCCAAACCGTTTTCAACCTGCTCTTTTTAGCCTGTACAGACTTACCCATAGCGGCTTTTCTTATCTTCTCGTAATCAAACGAATACTCGCTCATCAGTTCTTTGTAAAAATCGTTTGTATTCATCTGAAAGCCCCCTTCCGTAAGTCGTTATAATTTGAATTTTTTCTTTTGTCTTTCTATTGTGCGATAGAGCTTGTTTTTAACGGTAGACAGCTTGACGTCAAGCGCCTTCGCTACATCCTCCAGCTTCATATCACACGCAAAATGAAGATAGAATATCTGACCTGTCAGTTCATCGGTCTTCATTATGTCATCGAAAATCTGCTTTGCAACAATCTTGTTGCTGATAACGTCCTCAAGTCTTTGCTGAGGCTTGGACATCTCCCGTTCGATAGCGACCATTTCTTCTTCGGTATAGTCGGAAAAGGAGGAAACCTTGTCATCCTTCTTCCTGCCAGAAAAATAGGTGCGGCATTCAAACTTCGCTATATTTATAAGGAAAGCCTCCGGGCTTTCGATGTCCTCGTGTCCTTTTTCGCTTATGCGCTTGAAGAAACGTGTATAGACGTTCTGAATAATATCTTCCGCATCTTCTCTGTTTCCGCATTTGCTGACTACAAAACGGGAAACGGATCTGCAGGTTTCGTTGTAGACACGGTTGAAATATTCTTCGTTATTCTCGTGACCTCCGTGAATCTCTGCGCCCATCGGCTCACCTCACTTTGTCACCTACTTTGTAGTAGGCTGAATTTCAGAAAAAGTTTCACTCGAAATGAAAATTCTGTGTATCGGATAAGTAAAAAAATAAGAATGTTTTTTGTGCAGTATAACCATATATTGATTTTTGACTGCCGGGAAGCAGAATATATGGCACGAAGTGCGTGCTGTCTGCATATTTCCTCTATTATATTGTACATTAAACGGGGCGGTTAGTCAAGGGGAACATAATAAACGGAGCAGAATAAAGAAAATGTGTCGTTTGTAACGTTTGCAACACATACAAATGAAACGGATTTTACAAAAACAGTTAATAACAGAACCGGAGCTTAGCTTAATGCTAAGTTTTTTGTTATACAAATTGTTGTATTTTCAGATTTAATGCTGTAAACGTACAAAATCCATTAATGTTTATATTGTTTCACCAAAACAAAAATGTATTTTTGTGCAAAATGCCACTTGCAAATCTAATTGCGATATAGTATGATTAGAAATAGCTTAAATGCAAAAAAATATTTTATGGAGGACAAAAAAATGAAGTTTACAAAAACTTTAGCAAGTATTGCAGCTGCTACAATCGCAGTTTCTTCACTTGCAGTAAGTGCATTTGCAGCAGACGCATTAGTTTCAATGACTGTTCCTGAGAACAGTAAACCTCAGGATGCAGGTCAGGTTAATTTATGGGAACTTCCCTTTGATGACAGCGTTGAAGCATGGGCAGGCAAGGTTGATAAGGCAGTAGCTACTATTACAACTGAGGCTTATGCTAACGGTGCTTTAGGCGGTAACACTGTTGCCAATAACGGTTGGGCTTCATCAGACCAGATCGAAAGCAGTGAAGCCGGCACACATCAATGGGTTTGGGACAGCATCGGCGGTCTTCAGACTCAGGACGCAGACGGTAAGTCAAACGGTTACTTCAAGGTAGAAGTATGGTGGATGAATGCTCTGGGAGAAGAGGGCAATCAGACTCCTGCTACATTAACAATCGACAAGGTTGATTTCTATGATAAGGCCGGCGATTTACTCGCTACATATCCCGCAGCTGCTGACACAGATACAAAGCCTGCTGAGCCTAAGCCTATTCAGACAAAGGCAGATATTTCATTTACCGATAAGAAAACTCCGTCATACACATACACAGTTAAGGGCGACATTGATACGCTTAAGGTTGATGTTGCACTTTCAGCTGATGCAGCAGCAGCTCAAGCAGGTTGGAACGATTGGTGCTCTGCAGGCGTTGCTGTTAAGAACCCCGACGGTACAGTTAAGTACTATCAGTGGGGCGGTGCCAGCATAGCATGGGCTTGGGATGTAAACGGTGATGGTGTTGGAGATACTAAAGACGGTGTTGGCACCGAAACATGGGTAGGCACTGTCGGCGCTGACGGCGGTCAGCTTTCTATCCCCGTTGTTAAGGGTGCTGTAGTTGATTTCTACTGCTTAAGCTGGGATTCATATAAAGGCGTTCAGTACACATTAACAATCAACGATGAAGAAGCTGCAGTAAAGCCCGTTGATCCTGTTGATCCTGTTGATCCTGTTGATCCTCCTGTTGATCCCGGTAAGACAGAAGATCCCGCTGAGCCTGTAGCTCCCGCTGACGTTAAAATTGCTAACTCAGGTAGGACCGTTATTGATAAAGGTCTTGTTCGTACAAACATCATCAATGAATGGACCGGCGACAACGCAGACGTAATCGCTGATAAGGCTGCTTTTGCAGGTGCTAACAAGATTTCTGTTAAGTTTACAGTTACAAACTTCACAACTCCCTTCAAGGCTTGGATCGCTATGGCTGACTCCAAGTGGGAATGCCAGTTCCAGGGCGAAGGTGACACGGTCAATGCAAACGCTAAGTGCACTCCCGTTGAAGTAACAGGTAATGGTACTTATGTTGTAACAATCGACCTTGACAAGGTTATCGATGGTGTGGCATTCATCGCAGTTTGCACAGACCTCAAGGCTGCTGACGGCGATGCTATCCCCACAATCGCTATCGATCAGGTTAGAATCAATGAAGAAATCACAGTAAAGCCCGGCGAATCAGATCCTGTTAAGCCCGGCGATTGCTCAGGCGAGCCCGTTAACCCTCCTACAGGTGCGGCAGTAGCAGTTATCCCTGCAGCTCTCGCAGCAGCAGCAGTTGCTACAACAGGTATCGTTCTTAAGAAGAGAAGCAAGTAATTGCTTTTAAACGGTTTAACGCTTTGAATTAAAGAGCATATGACCCCTCCGCTTATAGCGGAGGTTTTTTTTATCACATAAGTTGGGATATTTTCAAATTTAATGCTGTAAAGGAACAAAATTGCATTGCTGTTTATATCGTTTCACCAAAACGAAAAAGTCTTTTTTGTGCAATATGCCACTTGTAAAAAAAACTGCGATATAGTATGATTAAGAAAAGCTTAAAAGCTAAAAAAATATTTTATGGAGGACAAAACCAATGAAGTTTACAAAAACTTTAGCAAGTGTTTGCGCTGCTGCAATCGCAGTTTCTTCACTTGCAGTAAGTGCTTTTGCCGGTTCTATCACATTCAGTGATACAGCATGGTGGACACAGAAGGACTTAAAGATTGAAGATATTCTGGAAGGCAACAAGCCCGAAGATGTCGAATCAATCACATTCACAAGCGACACTACTTTCCTCATCGGTTACAACTCAACAAAAGTAACTGATGAAAAGACAGGTAGCACATGGAAGCAGGATGCGACTGCTGCTGACACTTATACAGTTTCGGATGCAGTTCTCGCTCCGCAGGAAATCGAAGGCAAAACAGTTAACCCCGCTTTCAGCGTAATGTTAAGCAAGGGCGACGGCGTTGATTACACAATCAACTGGAAGGTTAACCTTAAGAACAATGATCCCGCTAAGCCTAAGCCTGTTCAGACAAAGGCAGATATTTCATTTACAGATGGTAAAACTCCGTCATACACATACACAGTTAAGGGCGACATTGATGCGCTTAAGGTTGATGTTGCACTTTCAGCTGATGCAGCAGCAGCTGGAGCAGGTTGGAACGATTACTGCTCTGCAGGCGTTGCTGTTAAGAACCCCGACGGTACAGTTAAGTACTATCAGT
>OHDG01001143.1_pt1 | contig 12738 bp, 6 predicted proteins | sample 1566961 | NCBI WGS metagenome assembly OHDG01 (sample SAMEA3879539, study PRJEB24766) | human gut metagenome | biome: human-associated habitat; feature: feces | place: USA | collected 1985/1987
CCAGATAATGCAGCGCCGCATCCGGGTCGGAGCCGCGCATGGACTTCTGGTAGGCTGACACGATGTCGTAGTGGTCATCGCCCTCCCGGTCATACCGCATGGCAGTGCGGCGGGTGACCTGCTGGATCATTTCCAGCGTAATGTGCTTTTCCCCATCCTCAATGGGAGCTGCCGTCACCGCAAAATCAAGACAGCCCAGCGCCTTGCGCAGATCGCCGCCTGCGCTCTCGGCAAGGTAGGCACAGGCATTCTCATCCATGCAGACCTTTGTGCTCTCCCCTTCCGAAAGCTTTTTCAGTGCATTGTGCACCCCACGCTCCACATCCGCCGCCGAAAGCGATTCGAACTCAAACACCGTGCAGCGGGACAGCAGCGCATTATAAATGTAGAAGTATGGATTTTCGGTGGTGGATGCAATGAGCGTCACCGAGCCGTCCTCAATGCATTCCAGCAGGCTCTGCTGCTGTTTTTTGTTCAGATACTGGATCTCATCCAGATACAGCAGGATGCCTCCCGCACCTGCCAGCGTGCCGATATCCTTGAGCACCGCCTTGATGTCCCCGGTGCCGCAGGAAGTGCCATTGAGCTTATGCAGCGTCATACCGCTGTTTTCTGCAATGATGCGTGCCACCGTCGTTTTTCCGGTACCGGACGGGCCGTAGAAGATCATGTTCGGGATGCGTCCGCTCTCGATGGTACGGCGGAACACCCTGCCCGGTGCCAGCAGATGCTGCTGACCGCAGACATCTGCCAGTGTTTTGGGCCGCAGACGCTGTGCCAGTGGTTCGTTCATCGTGTTTTCCTCCTCCCGTACCGAGGCGCGATTCCCCCAGCATTTTTCTATAGTATATCGCATTTTGGCAGTAAGAGCAAGGTTTTATCTGAAAATCATTCTCAGATAATTTTTGTCCGCAGTTTACAAAAAACGCAAAACATGGTATTATCGTATCAGCTTTTGTCGATGGGAGTGGATGAAATGCCTGTTCGCAAAAAAGCACCAGAAGACCTTACTGCAAAAAAGGCGCTGGCGCTGGAAGTGATTGACCGGTTAAAAAAAGAATACCCAGATGCCGGCTGTACATTGGATTATGACCACGCCTGGCAGCTTCTGGTCAGCGTGCGTCTGGCAGCCCAGTGCACCGATGCCCGCGTGAACATTGTGGTGGAAGACCTGTTTGCCAAATATCCCAATGTTGCTGCGCTGGCTGCTGCAGAACCCGAAGACATTGAAGCCATCGTCAAGCCCTGCGGGTTGGGACACTCCAAAGCGCGGGATATCTCCGCCTGTATGCGGGTGCTGCGCGATAAATACGGTTGTCAGGTGCCCACCACCTTTGAAGAGCTGCTCGCCCTGCCCGGCGTAGGCCGCAAGAGCGCAAACCTTATCATGGGCGATGTGTTTGGCAAGCCTGCTATCGTAACAGACACCCACTGCATCCGGCTGTGCAACAAGATCGGCCTTGTGGACGGCATCAAGGAACCGCAGAAGGTGGAAATGGCCCTGTGGAAGATCGTTCCTCCGGAAGAAGGCAGCGACCTGTGCCACCGCTTTGTGATGCATGGTCGGGCAGTGTGCAATGCGCGCAAACCAGAATGCGAAAAATGTTGTTTGAAGGATATTTGCCGCTTTGCCCGGGAAACCGCCGGGCAGAGCGCAGAGCTTTAAAATTCAGGAGGTAGAATATTATGTTTGGTTTTATTTTCAGTCTGCTGATCGGCGCTCTGGCTGGTTACATCGCCGGCCGCATTATGGGCAGCGAAACTTCCACCGTGCGCAATATCGTGCTGGGCATTCTGGGCGGTTTTGTAGGCAGCATCGTGTTCGGCCTGATTGGTCTGAGCGCTACCGGCATCGTGGGTGAGATCCTCGTTTCCGTTGTGGGTGCCTGCATCTGCATCTGGATCGGCCGTAAGCTGTTCAACTGATTTTTCTTGTGTGCAAGGCTGCTCTTCGAGTTTTTCTCGGAGGGCAGTTATATTTTTGCGTCACAGACTATTTGCATCTGTTCTGCCGCAAAATCAAATCTTGACAGCGCACAGGAAGTATGATAGAATATTTCTCGTTGCAGAACATGCAAGAAAATTTTATCTGCTACTGTGGCTCAGCTGGTAGAGCAGCTCACTCGTAATGAGCAGGTCGCCTGTTCGAATCAGGTCAGTAGCTCCAAAAATCCTACGAATTTACGTTTAGAATCGTAATTTCGTGGGATTTTTTTATTTAGTCTCGCAAGTTTTCGCAAAACCGCAACATCGCCCACAAAACAAGACAAAATAAAACGCCCCGTGGCACCATTTCATAGGGCGTTATACGCATTTTTATGCTTTCTTTTGGACAGGCTCCTTGAGTTCACAATGTAGGTTTGTCAATGATGAGTTGGTCACAGGATCTTGCGCAGCTCCTGCACAAGGTCGCCGATCACGATGGGTTTGGACAAAAAGCCGGTCATGCCGCTTTCCAAGGCATTGCGGCGGTCTTCATCGAATGCGTTGGCAGTCATGGCAAGGATCGGGATCTTTGCCAGTGCAGGGTCGCCCAGTGCGCGGATCTGCCGGGTGGCGGTATAGCCGTCCATCACCGGCATCTGCACATCCATCAGCACCAGATCATAGCTGCCCGGTGCGGCAGTGCTTACCTTTTCCACCGCCACGGCACCGTTTTCAGCCGTATCGACCCGGAAGCCGTACTCGCACAGGATCTCCTGCGCGATCTCGCGGTTCAGCTCGTTGTCCTCTACCAGCAGGATGTGCCTGCCCTTGAAGTTGGTGCTCTTTTTCGGCAGAAGCTCCTGCGCCGCATCCGTCTGTGTCTGGCCGATGGCGCTCATCAGGGTCTCGCGCAGGTCGGACATGAACATGGGCTTGGAGCAGAAGGCGGTCACACCGGCAGCCTTTGCCTCCACCTCAATGTCGGACCAGTCGTAGGCAGTCAGGATGATGATGGGCGTATCACCGTTCAGGCTGCGAATCTGGCGGGTGACTTCGATGCCGTTCATATCCGGCAAGCGCCAGTCGATGATATAGGCGTGGTAGGCATCGCTCATTTCGATGGACTGCCGTGCACGCAGCACCGCTTCCTTGCCGGAAAGGGTCCACTCGGCACGCATGCCCACCTTGACCAGCATCTTTGTCACGCTGTCGCAGGTGTTGAAATCGTCATCCACCACCAGTGCCTTCAGGCCTTCCAGTTCGGTGATCTTTTCCACCGGACGGTGCTCGGCCTGCGCACGCATGGGCACACGAATAATAAACTCGCTGCCCTTGCCCTGCGCCGTCTGCACCTCGATGGTGCCGCCCATCATATCCACGATGTTTTTGGTAATAGCCATGCCAAGGCCGGTGCCCTGGATCCGGCTTACCGTGGAGGTGCGCTCCCGCTCAAACGGCTCAAAAATCTTTTTGGCGAACTCTTGGCTCATGCCGATGCCGTTGTCCTTGACGCGGAACTCATACTGCCCGCAGCCGCGCACCGCTCCGGCAAGCTGCCGCACCCGCACCGAGACCGTGCCGCCCGCCGGGGTGAACTTGATGGCGTTGGACAGCAGGTTCAGCAGTACCTGATTCAGCCGGGTCTTATCGCAGTAAACGTCCTCATCGGTCACATCCATGGCATCCATATAAAGCTCCAGCTGCTTTGCGTAGATCTGCCCGCTGACGATGGTTTTTAAGTCGTGCAGCACATCCGAAAGGTTGACTTCCACTTCTTCCAGATGGATCTTTCCGCTTTCGATGCGGCTCATATCCAGCACATCGTTGATGAGGGAAAGTAGATGATTGCTGGAAGCGAGGGTCTTGGCAAGATAATCCTTCACCCGGTCTTTATCGTCAATGTTGCTGAGTGCCAGCGTGGTAAAGCCGATGATGGCGTTCATGGGGGTGCGGATGTCGTGGGACATATTGGAAAGGAAGGTGCTTTTGGCGCGGTTGGCAGTCTCGGCCGCTGCAACGGCATCCGAAAGTGCCTGATTCACCTGCCTGTCGGCGGTGCGGTCGGACAAGACAAGGATATACTTGGTCCTGCCCTCTACCTCGCTGCCCATGGCGATGTTATGGAACCAGCGCCGCTCTTTGGTCTCCCGATGCTCAAACTCGAAATCCCATTCGCGTTGCTGCCCGCTGAGCAGTCCTTCCAGAAAGTTCTTGTCGCGATCCGGGTCATCCTTCGGGTGCAGCGCTGCCAGAGCACGGGCATCCTGCCGCACTTCTTTCCACGGGATGCCCAGCAGCCGTTCGACGTTGGGGCTGACATAATCCACCTTGGAGTTTTTTGCGTCCAGCATCAGGAAAACGTCGTCCACATTCAGCGAAAGCTTTTGGAACAGCTCGTCCCGGTACAGGATCTCAGTGTCCTTCCGGCGCAGGGTCGTATGGCTTCTGCGCAGGATCAGCAGGATGATCAGCACAGCAAGGCCAAAGGCGATGCCCGCCACGATCTGCACCGTGTGGAACCACAGCTTGTCCAGACTGGCATTGACGATGCTGACCGGCACAAGCCCCACCATCGTCCAGTTCTGGACCGCGGTATCCTCGTAGACCAGATAATAACTGGTGTCGCCCAGTTTGACCCGCAGGTTTCCGCTGCGGCCCTGCGCAAAATCATCCGAAAGGGCAAGAATCTGTTCCTCGGAAAGGTCGGAATGGTCGCGCAGCATCGCAATGAAGTTGTAAATAATTTCCTTGCGGTTTACGGAATTGTCAATCACCACCCGCCCATCCGGGTAGATCACATAGTTGCTGGCATTGCCCTGAAAAGCAGAGCTGTCCAGCAATCTCAGCACAGCATCATTATAATAGGTGATGGCAACGGCATCGTAGGCAAAGCCCCGGTAGCTGCCCTGCGTTTCGGGGCAGATGAACGCAAGCATCGGGGCTTTGCCGGGCAGCGCCGTATTCACGACGATATCCTCGCCATCGGAGAGCTTTTCGTCCAGGTTGGTCTGCAGGCCAAGGTAGCCGGTTTCCCCGGTCACGGTCGTGTAGTTGCCGTCATAGGAAAGAAAGTAGAAGTTAACAAATCCGGTTGCCTGCTGTGCTTCCTCGATATAGGCCTGAATTTCATCCTCATTCGAGGTGTTTTTCAGAAAGCCGTTGCACAGATGCAGATAGGTCAGGTTTCTGCGCACCATCTCTTTCAGCATACTATTGGATTTATACAGCACCTCTTCCAGATGCGAGGTGCTTTCCTGATAGATGGTCTGCGACATAAACGAGATGTACCGGAAGCTGAAACCGGCTGCCAGAAAGACCAAAAGAAGGATGGCAGCGGCGGCAGGCAGCCACTTGTGCCGGGAATAGCAGCTGCGTTTGGATTCGTGCTTTTCGTCTGCCATTCCGCTCACCTCAGTGTCATGTAGTTTTCCGGCTCTGCAAGCGCTGCGCCGCCGGAGATATAATCGCGCCATGTGTTTTTTACCCACGTATCTTCGCCCACAGACGTGCCGCTATCGCTCGCAAGCAGCGCTTCCATCTGCTTTTCCGTTGCAAGGCAGGTCACGGTAACGGTGTCGTTATCTCCCAGCGGCTGCCCGTTCCGGGTGATGCCGGTCAGGGTATAGCTGCCGTTATTCTCTTTTACCTCCACAGCAATGCCGCTGACCACTGGCAGAGAACCGCGGTTGAAGGGCACAAACCCGCCCTCGCAGCCTTCCACAAAGGCGTGGACGGTCTCTTTCAGCTCCGCACCGGTCATGGTGCGCTGGCGGGACATCAGACCGTTCGGCATGATCATGGAAGCTGCCATTTTCTGGTTATAATCCGCCTGCAGCACACTGCCGGTAAAGCTGTTTGCGGTGGCAAGCAGCACATCGGTGCCATACACGCCGCGCAGCGTGTTTGCCATCACGGAGAAGGCAGCGCTGCCGCCGTTTGCGTGGAATACGTTGGAATAGGCCTTCCCGGAGGTCAGCACGGTCTCGTTGTCGGCAGGCTCCTCATCGGCAAGGAGCTGGGCATTGAAGGCCTGATACGCCTGCTCAGCGGTAAGCTCGCCTGCGATCATTTTGGAGACCACATCCTTGGAAACGGCAAAGAAATCGTTGGAGGCGATGCGGATATACATGTGGTTTTCTTCCACCACGCTGCGGACGTCCTTCAGATACTCGGTCAGGCGCAGGGGAACGTTCTGGCTGTAGCTCAGTATGTCCTGCCCCTCCGAGACGATGCGGTTCTGCGCCTGTTCGGAGAGCATGACGTTCAGCACCTTCATGGCTTTTTCGCGGCGCGTGGTGTCCTGCTCCAGATCCCGGTTCAGGGCAACTTGGAAATAGGGGGTGGTCATGATCCACGGTTCGCTGTTCTGGCTGAAGAAGGGCAGAAAGATCGTGTCGATGCCCTCATCCTGAAACATCTTCACGCCGGCAGAGCTGCCAAAGTACATGGCAACTTCTCCGTTCCGGAACATTCCGGTCACATCGTCGTAATTCAACGCAAGATCATCTGCTGTAAGGTGGGTATCCTGAATGAACTGCTCCATCCGCTCAAACGCCCCCGGCCATACGGTGTCGTCCAGACCCACCCGCGCGGTGCTGGCGGGGTCGCTGTAGGTAGTGCGCCACTTGCGCCCCGCGGTGGTGGTAAGCTCGGCAGCGGAAAGCCCCTGCAGGGTTTCCATGCAGGTGTAGTCGTAGGTATAATCGGAGGTAAAGCCGCGGATGCCTACCTTTTCAAAAGCCTGACAGGCCGCTACAAAGCTTGCGTAATCGGTGGGCAGGGGAATATCGTACTGCTCAAAAAGGCTGCGGTTGACCACAAAGCCGTGGGCATCCGCGCACACCGGCAGCCAGTTCACGCTGCCATCCTCGTTTTTGAAGCTGTTGAGGTAGGTGTTGTACACAGCACCTGCCTCATTGGTTAAGGCAAGGTTCATCAGGCTGTCCTTCAGGGGAGCAGCATCGTGCAGCGAGAACCGGCAGCAGGTGATGATATCCGGCAGACCGCCGTTCTGCTGCAAAAACTTGTAAAAATCCAGATCGTTGTTGCCTACGATGAATTCAATGTTCACGTCCGGCAGCTGCGCCTGGACATAGGGGGCATAGTTTTCGTACAGGCTGGTGCTCCACAGATACACCTGAATAGTCTGAGCGTCTTCCTGCTCCTGTGTTCGTTCCGCATTTTTTTCGCTGCATCCGGTGAGCAGGGATAGCCCCATCACCAGTGCCGCAAGCATGGAAAATAGGCGGCGCAATGTTTTTGTTTTCATCCGATCCTTCTCCTCACACTTCTTGGGCAGCCATCGTTTTGCGGTTGGCTGCTTTGGCTTACTGATCATACATCACCGCCCGCAAGAGTGTGTGCTGTAAAACCCACCCACGGAAAGGATGCCGCAATTTTTGCGTGTTTTCTGTTTTGCGCTCTCCCTCTACCGCGAAGGGGCACAGAATGACAGAGACATAAAAATATTTTACCACTACCATGAAAAATTTTCAATAAAATTTCATATATTGAACCATAAAAGCTGTGTAGGATTACAATAGATGTGTCACAAAGTGAAAAAAGACGAATGAGTCGTTCTGTGGTACAGTTAAATTGCTACACCAAACATCACAGAAACTGCCGTTCAGGCATAAGAAATAAAGCACCCGCAGCAATTTGCTCACCGGAGATTCAAAACCTCTGTGGCGCTTGCTGTGGGTGCTTTTGCTTTTGGGCGCTGTTTATTTCAGTACATCTGCAAGGACCTGCAGCAGGTGCGGAATATCCAGCGGCTTTGCAATATGACCGTTCATACCGGCCTTCAGTGCGTTCTGACGGTCTTCCTCAAAGGCATTTGCCGTCATTGCAAAGATGGGGATGCCAGCCTTTGCGGCATCCGGCAGCGCACGAATCTGCCGCGTTGCCTCGTAGCCGTCCATGTTGGGCATCTGGATGTCCATGAGGATCAGGTCATACTGTCCGTCTGCCGCCTGCTTCATCTTCCGGACGGCGATCTCGCCATCCTCGGCAGATTCCACCTCAAAGCCCGCTTCCTTCAGGATCTCCACTGCGATCTCACGGTTCAGCTCGTTGTCCTCCACCAGCAGGATCTTTTTCCCTTTGAAGGCCTCCGCATTCAGCTGCACCAGCCTGCAGGCAGGCTCTGCACCGAACGGCTCTGCCAGCACTCTGCGCAGCTCCGAGAGGAACAGCGGCTTTTCGCAGAAGGCGGTAACACCGGCAGCACGGGCTTCCTCTTCAATATCGGCCCAGTCGTAGGCGGTCAGGATGATGATGGGGCAGCTTTTTCCGATCACCTTGCGGATCTGCCGCACGACCTCGATGCCGTTCATATCGGGGATCAGCCAGTCGATGATGTAAACGCTGAATTCATCCCCCTGCTCCATGGCATACCGGGTGCGGATCACCGCTTCCCTGCCGGAGATCGTCCACTCCGGCCGCATCCCGATCTTGGACAGCATGGTGCTGACGCTCAGGCAGGTGTCGGTATCGTCGTCCGCCACCAGTGCCCGCAGCCCTTCCAGCTGCGGGAGCTGCCTGAGCTCCACCTTTTGTCCGCTGAGCGCAAAGCAGAGATTCACGATAAACTCGCTGCCCTTGCCCGGCTCGCTCTCAATGGCGATGGTGCCGCCCATCAGGTCCACAATGTTCTTGGTGATGGACATGCCGAGGCCGGTACCCTGAATGCCGCTGACGGTGGAGTTTTCCTCACGGGCGAACTCCTCAAAGATGTGCTTCTGGAATTCCTCGCTCATGCCGATGCCATTGTCCTTGATGCGGAACTCATAGCAGGCCCGGCCCGCAGGCGCACCGTTTTTCTCAGCAATGCGAATGCTGATCATGCCACCTGTGGGAGTGAACTTGATGGCATTGGACAAAATGTTCAGCAGGATCTGGTTCAGCCGCAGCGGGTCGGTGATGATATCCTCGTTCTCCACATCTATGGTATCAATAAAAAGCGACAGCCGCTTTGCCGAAACATTGGGCTGAATGATGGAGCGCACATCGTGGACGAGGTCCGGCAGATGCACCGCTTTTTCCTCGATCTTTACCTTTCCGCTCTCGATGCGGCTCATATCCAGCACATCATTGATGAGGGAAAGCAGATGCTGGCTGGAGGTGGAGATCTTTTTGAGGTAGTCCAGCACCTGTTCCCTATTGTCGATATGGGTCGCAGCCAGCGAAGTGAAGCCGATGATGGCGTTCATGGGGGTGCGGATATCGTGGCTCATATTGAACAGGAACTCCCGCTTGGCGCGGTTTGCCGCCCCCTCGTGCTGAAGCGCGATCTCCAGCTTGCGGTTCTGTTCCTCCAGCTGGGTCTGGTACTTCCTCTCCTGCTCTTTTTTCTGCAGCTCCATCTCCTGCACGGAGCGGCGGCGCAGCAGCTGAAGGATCATTACAAGCAGGATGTAGCCGACCAGAACCGTCAGGATCAGCAAAAGCGACTCCCGGAAGATTATTTTTTCATCCGTGTACGCATAGAGATCGAAGGATCTGCCATGGCAGAACATCCCGAAATAGCAGCCGGAGCCGTTCCAGTCCCGGGTATGGGTCAGCTTCTCTGCGGCCCCGGCTTTGCGAATTCCCTGCGCCAGCGGACTGCCTGCAACATCCTGCCCAATCAGCTCCGGGCGGTTTGCGGCAACGACCTGATTGTTCTGCACGATGAACAGCGTGCCGCTGGTTTCTGCCGGGTAGCCATCCAGTATGCTCTGGATGGACAGCGCCGTTTCCTCCACAAATTCCGCCGGGGTGTACCGGTAGGCAAGCAGGAGCAGCTCTGTGCTTTCTGCCCGGTGCGCCGCAACATCCACAGCAGAGCCATCTTCCAGCAGGACGCGCTTCACATAGGTCTTTCGCGGGTAAGATAAAACGTCCAGAACAGCGTCATTTTTCAGCTGGTCGCCAAACCGGTCATAGCCGATGCCGTTGGTCGTGGACTCGCACCGGAGCGTGCCATCCGGTCCCAGAACCGAAATGCCGGTGAGCCAGAGCTTTTCTGTCTGCCTGTTCAGGCACTGCGGGTCGGAGAGGTCAAGCGCAGGATTCTCTGCCAGCTGATGGGCTGCGACCGCCGTGCGGCGGAGTGCCTTTGCCGTGATGGTATCGTTGTGCTTTTCAAAGCTGGTGGACTGGGATTTGACAAACTCAAGGGTCTGGCAAAAGCGTTCCTCTGCTGTGCGCATTGCCCGCCAGCTGGAGAAAAAAGCAACACCGGCCATCAAGAGCACGCCGATGATCAGATAGGCTGTCCATATCCTTTTATCCGGGGTGGTTCTGTTTTTACGCGCCAATTGTGTCCACCTCCAGATACTGCGAAGCATTTTCAAGGTATCGGCCAACGATCCGCTCCAGCGTGCCGTCCGCGCGCATCTGCGCAAGGGTATCGGTCAGCTGGCTGTCCAGCCCGCGGGTGTCGTTCTTGGCAAAGGCGATGCCCAGCCCGGTGACCAGCAGCGGTTCCTCCAAAATGCGGAAGTCTACGGCATTGTCCTTCATATATTGCAGGATGCCTGTCTCGTGGGCGGCGATGCCGTCCACATAGCCGCAGGCCAGCATTGCGTACTGCACACTGCGGTTTTCGATGCTGAACACCTCCACCGTCTGCGGGATGCGCGGGTCGGAGCCGCTGAGAAAGATCTCCTCCGGCTTGCCGGTGCTCTGCACGGCGACGGTCTTGCCGGCAAGGTCGCTGAGGGATCGGATGCTGCTGTCGGCATCCACCGCAACCACCTGACGGCTCACCATGTAAGGCCCGGCCCAGCGGTATACCTCTTCGCGTCCATCCATGGAAAAGCAGCCCCAGATGCAGTCGATGACACCGCTTTCCACAAGATTTGTTTTCTGCTCCCAGTTGATCGTTTCAAACCGGGCAGCATACCCCATGCGGCGGAACGCCTCGGTGGCGATTTCCACATCGATCCCGGTGGGAACACCGTCATTATTCAGATAGATATAAGGTGGATAGCTGTCGCTTCCCACAACGATTTGTGCAAGACCGCTGTCTTTCGCTTCCTTTTCTCCGCAGGAAGTCAGACTGCTTACGGCAGCAGCTGCCGCCAGCAGCGTGCATCCGTTCAGGAATGCACGGCGTGAGATTCTGTGTTTCATTCGGGCTTTTTATACTCCTGTTTTGATTGCATCCGCAGCTCAGTTGTGCTGCTGTAATTCTTCTTTCAGGGCAGCTTGGATATCCGTCAGGCATTGCAGCAGAAGCGGCTTCCTGTTGATGAAGTTTTTCCAACAGCTGCTGCTCACGCGCTTTGTAATATTCCTCGATCTCGGAAAGTGTATTCACGTTCTAAGCTTCTCCTGCATCATTTACATCGCTTGTGTGCTCCCTCTGCGGAAACGCGCTTGTCCGCTATTTATTTTCGGGGGGATAACACGAAAGCGTTTTACCGTCTGCTCCAGCGCAGCAATATCCACAGGTTTGGACAGGTGCTCGTCCATGCCGGCTTCCCTGCTCTTCTGCATATCCTCAAGGAAGGCATTGGCGGTCATGGCAAGGATGGGAATGATTCTGCCCAGCGGGTTTTCACCGCTGCGGATGCGGCGGGTGGCTTCCAAGCCGTCCATCACAGGCATCTGCACATCCATCAGGATCATGTCGTACTCGCCGGGCTTTACGCTGGCAAAGGCATCCACGATTTCCTGACCGTTGGAGCAGATGGTGCAGCTTGCACCATTGGCTTCCAGCAACATTTCCAGAATTTCGGCGTTGATGGCGTTATCCTCGGCGCAGAGGAACTTCATGCCGGACAGAGGAGAAGTTTTTTTCTCTTCCTCCGGGAGTACCTGTGCCTCTGGCACCGCATCTGCTTCGGCATCAACGGGAAATTCCAGCACCACCTCAAAGCGAGTGCCCTTGCCGGTGGTACTCTCCACATTGATAGAGCCGCCCATCAGGTCCACAATGTTCTTGGTGATGGCCATACCAAGGCCGGTGCCCTGCACCTTGTTGGTGCCGGAGCGTTCCTCGCGGGTAAAGGGGTCAAAAAGGGTCTTCTGGTAGGCCTCGCTCATGCCAATGCCGTCATCCTGCACCACAAAGCGGTATCGGGCGTAGTGCTCGTTTCGGGGCAGCTCGTCCACCTCAAACCGGATATGCCCGCCGGTGGGCGTATACTTGACTGCGTTGGAGAGAATATTCATCAGCACCTGATTCAGACGGTTGGGGTCTGCCAGCACGTTTTCGTGCTGCAGATGGGTGTTTACCGTAAAGGTCTGGCGGCGCTGGCCTGCCTGCTGGCGGATGATGCTGTCCAGCTGGCTGATCTGCTGGGGCAGATTCATTTTTTCCACATTCAGGGTGGTCTTGCCGCTCTCGATGCGGCTCATGTCCAGAATATCGTTTATGATGCCCAGCAGCAGCTGGCCGGAATTTTCCAGCTTGTCCAGATGTTCGGCCAGCTTTTCCGGCTGGTGCAGCTCGTTTTTCATCAGAGTGGTAATGCCGATGATGGCGTTCATGGGGGTGCGGATATCGTGGCTCATGTTGGCAAGGAAGTCCGTCTTAGCCTTGCTGGCGCGCTCGGCGGACTGTAACGCCTCTGCGGCAATGTCCTGTGCCTGCCGCAGCTCATCGTTTACCTGCGTCAGATGGATGTTGTATTGCTCCAGACGGAGGTTCGCTTCTTTTTCTGCCTGCAGCTCCTGCTGCTGCTTTTGCCGCAGGAGAAACCAGCCGACGAAAACTGTTATGACCGAGAACACCATTGCAATGACGATGATGATGATCATGACGATGCTGACCAGCTTCTGCGTATTCACGGCCACATATTTTGCCGGAACAAGGAACGCCAG